>UMIC01028400.1_pt1 | contig 10949 bp, 9 predicted proteins | sample 1965681 | NCBI WGS metagenome assembly UMIC01 (sample SAMEA4836114, study PRJEB28245) | human gut metagenome | biome: gut microbiome; material: fecal sample | place: Denmark | collected 2008
GATGAATTGTGGATATACCAAATGACCATTGTCTGTGTTTCAATCCACGCACCCATGAAGGGTGCGACAGACTTCACCTCCTTCGGCATCGACGAGGTCACCGTTTCAATCCACGCACCCATGAAGGGTGCGACTTCATGAGGCATTGCTTTAATTACGTCTACCATTGTTTCAATCCACGCACCCATGAAGGGTGCGACGGCGTCTGCTATTGCTTCGGTTGCCGATGCCTTGTTTCAATCCACGCACCCATGAAGGGTGCGACACGGCCAAAAGCCGAAGTAATAATACCCCACATGCGTTTCAATCCACGCACCCATGAAGGGTGCGACCCAGAAAAATTTCACGTCACTGCCCCCTTTTGTTGTTTCAATCCACGCACCCATGAAGGGTGCGACCGAAAACAGAAGATACGCGCCTTGACTCAAGCTGTTTCAATCCACGCACCCATGAAGGGTGCGACCAATGACTTCCGGTAACGGCGCATAAGTGGCAGGTTTCAATCCACGCACCCATGAAGGGTGCGACCAATACACCGATATCGGTGTATAATGTAATCAAGGTTTCAATCCACGCACCCATGAAGGGTGCGACTTTAACTGGCTCTAAAGAATCACTTACATAATACGTTTCAATCCACGCACCCATGAAGGGTGCGACTAGAGGCGTATATATGTCAGATATGAGGGCAAGAGTTTCAATCCACGCACCCATGAAGGGTGCGACTTGTATACCATACGCCGGCGGCCAATATGGCGGTGTTTCAATCCACGCACCCATGAAGGGTGCGACATAATCTTCATCATCTTTATCCGGTATCCATTCAGTTTCAATCCACGCACCCATGAAGGGTGCGACTTGATTTTTTCACAGCCAACGGCTTCAATCAAATTGTTTCAATCCACGCACCCATGAAGGGTGCGACCAAACAAATCAGCAGCATAAGCAGGCCCATAATTGTTTCAATCCACGCACCCATGAAGGGTGCGACAGCAAAAGGACATTTTTATAGTCTCTTTTGCGCGTATCGATGGGGATATTTCCCCACTGATACAGTTCGTTCTTACTAAAATAGGGATTTGATTAAAATTTTTCTATCATAATCGAGGTTTTAGTCGGCTAATACGATGTTCACTATATCTTCGCACTGTCAATCTATGCCTTTCCTCCGGTTTTGCTGCACAACTTCCGTCATAGGGTTATATGTGACATCATATTAGCCGACCATGGTCAAAATCCTCGTTTTCTCTCCAGCATCCCTTACTGGATTTTTTCGCCTTCCTGATAGACTTCAATGTTGAGGCCTTCGATATTCTTCAAAGCGCTGTCATCGATGACGTAGTCGTCAAAGGTATGGGGGGCCGTAACGCCTTCTTTCAAGTTAGCCGTGATACTATGATGGACGCGAGCTGATGAGGCATTGCCCGTTTTATTGTCATGGCGTACCCAATAGAATTTCGTCATTTCAATACTGCCTTCCGGCCGAGCTGAGGAAGCATCATTTTCAAATAAGGTGACCAAGGCTTCTTTTACCTTTTCCCCATCTTCTTCGCTAAAGCCCGTTTTTTCAGCCAACTGGACGTTGATGCTGCCGACGACTTTATAGACGCCGAAGTCGACGCGATGCTTCATCCCCATCGTATCGGAGCCTTTTTTATCTCCCGGTTCGGTATTAACGCTCTTAGTAATCTGCATACTGGTAATGATTACCGGATTCAGGCTGACTGCCGTATGAATCGACACAGGCCCGCGCACACCAATAGAAACAGCATCGACCCCCGTCGCCTTTTTAAGAGCAAATACCTGACCGAAAGCCCGCACATCAGTCCAAATTTTGCAGGCTTCGTCAGCAAATAATTTTGCTCGTCCGGCATCTTTTTCTTTCATCGCCAAAGGCTTTTTCATAGATTCTTCGCTCTCTACTCTCGACCGGATACTGTCACAACCGTCGTCGCAGCGTTCGTTGGACTGAACCAAAATCCGTTCGCCCATGTCCTGCAGGCGATTGCGAATCTTGCGCTTAATGCAGACGTCAGAAATTTCGCCGTAGCCGTCGTAATCGCTGCGCGGTTGGTTGCCGTTTAAAGGATCCCCGTTGGGATTGGCATGGTCGACGGTAATGAAGCCGATAAAATCAATTTTGTTTGCTAATGTTGTCATGATAATTCCTCCCTATTCGTTTTCATCGGACTGACTCGTTGAATTATTATCTGCGCCTTCACTTTCTCTTAACGCTTTCTCTTTCTTTTGCTTTTCAATGAGCTGCTGAATAGCAAATTGCTGACTGTAAAATCCAAGCAGGAAGCGACTTCCTAAGGGATCGTCGGAGACAAAATCTTCTTCGTTAAAGAGGCTGATGATTTGAGCCAACAGCTTCCGTTCTTTTCCGCCGTATTTTTCCTGTTTCTGCATATATGGACGCAGGCGATTGTGAATGGTCATCCACGTCTTCGCCGGCCGCATGGAAAAGACCTCCATATACTTCATGGCGTTCGTAGTCCGTGAACCTCGTTCATCAAGCTTAAAAGTAGCCCGTTCCAACTGGTCGGCTACGGCCAAGATTCTCCCAAACAGATAATCCCGATTTCGATTCGTTTCATCAAGTGCCACAGTATATACCTCCTCCGGATGGGTTTCATTCCATCGATTACAAATTATGGTACAAGCAGATTCTAAAATTTCCTGCCGCCACTGATAATATTTATCGCCGGCCGATTGGCTCGCCCGGGTGACGACACGTTGGACGACACACCGTTCGATATCAAGCGGCAAAGGCCGCCCCTGTACAATGCAATAGAAGATGCGTTCAAGTTCCATCTTCATTTTCGTATCACTGACGTTTTCGCCGTAACAGGCCTTGATGAGCCTGCGCGGTGCCGGCACGCCAAAATAGCGAAGGGATGAATTCTTTTCGTTATCATATTTATGCTGAGCCCAACGGCCAGATTCATGCCACTTTTCCACGCGTTTTATAAAATCAGTTCCTGAAAACTCATCATAGTAACAAATCGACAGCCGCCCTGGTGTCGCCGCATCGAGGACCATGATATTGACCTGGGCTGTCGGGTCCTTTTCAAAATCATGATAGTAACCTGTGATAGCCTTAGTAAAACTGTCGGCCCATTCTTTAAAGGTCTCCGGCCGAGTAAGTTCCGAAGTCCCGCCACCGCGGCGGCGATGCATCAGATGATCCGTATCCGAAAAAACACCGGGAATCAGTTTCGAGCTCCAGGCCAAAAAGGTACGGCCGTCACAGGAATAGCCTTGATTACGAACGAGCCACATCAAGGCATTCATGGCCTTTTGTGACGTCTCATAGCCGATAGACACGCATTCATTGCCGCTTTCAAAGCGGCCGCGGAAGGTAAACCATTGGTTATCATTGGAAGAAATGAGCTTAGCCCCATCACCGGCAAATCGAATTCCCTTGGCGTGTTTATCGACAGGCCTCATCATCTTGCCCGTGGCGTAACACAGGTCCGGCGCTTGAGGAAATTCATGCTCAAAAAACTTTATATATTGCTGCTGCACCTGCTGGTCTTTCCACAAGTCGACGGGCTTATCCCCGCCAAGGGAAACGCGAAAACGAACCAATGCCTTTAAAAGATCACCGGTCACTACAGTGAAAATCGCCGGTTTCTCCCGATCTTTGTCTTTATACGGCCATTTTTGCATAACTTTGCCGTTATCATCGCGATAGAGGACGGGTGGATTGGCCTTGCAAAGGTCATCGATAACGTCATGTCGGGTGACGTATTTATAGACTGCTTCTACCTTAGGATCGCTGTATGGTGACTGAACCCACTTGCCTAAGAGTTCTACATACAGGGTATAAGGATGCTTTTCCTCCTTCCCTCCCTTTTTGGCTTTTTTCTCGCTATATAAGTCATAGTCACGGGCAATGTAATTCAGCCGGTCATGCAGTGGATGCGGTGACGGACTCGACGTCCGCGATGCCGAATCGGGTGTACTGGGCATAAGGGTCGGCTGTTGGTCCTTAGAAATTGGACTGGCCTGAACGAAGTTTCCCTCACCATCGACTGTGATTTCGATTTGAGCATTTTGGATGATATGCCCAATAGGCGGCAAAACCGCCTTGCTCCCTTCTACACCGGGCTTACCGGCTAAGGACGCATTTACGTCGTAGGTCTTCACTAACTGCGCAATCCAGCTCATAAGCGTTCTCCTTCCAACCCGGCGTATTCCCTTTCAACGGGGCAGATATCATCCGGGGTAAAGACTTTGGCCTTCCCTTTGCGGATATCCCGCACAAGAGTGCAGGCTTCCGGCCGAATGAAGCGGATGACGCCGTGCTCCATGACCGGCTGCCAGAACCGGACCTGCAACATGTCGCGCCCCGTTTCATCGGGATAATTAAAACCGTGGAACATCGTCCCCAAGGGAATGGCCGGGGTATCATCGTAAAATCCCGGGGCCTCGCCATAGGCGACAGGCTCGATATAGCCCTGACATTCCCGCGTGCCCAAGAAAATATCGCGGCGCCCGCCTCGTTCGACCATCCGTTTGGCAATGTTGTGGTGTTTATTTTCATTGCGGTCAGAGGCCAAGTCCGGTCGATGAAGATTGAACTCAAAGTGAGCCTTTACTTCATAGCACACGTCACTCAAGTACTTATAAATCGAGAGTTCATTGCCGCCGCCATAAACGAGAGGCTTTACGCCCCGGGACTGAGTGCGTATTTCCTTCATGACCCGCATCTCATCGATGACCCAAAAAATCGTAGGCTTCCAATAATTGCTTTCAACGATACCCTTCAAGGCCTGATAGGTCGGCACGGCGTAGGAGGCTTTTTCACCGCCCATGCGGGTAATGGGATCGGTGAATAAGGCCATCCTTCCGTACACTTTAAAGGTTATTTCATTTCTCAAAATATCCCCTCCTTACAAAATATTCAGCTCATTAGCCTGTTCTTCTAAGTTGAGACCAATGGCCGAACTATAATACTTTTCATTCAAAGCCAGTGGTCCCTGCAGGGTCTGGAAAATGGCCCCCATCCGCTGAAGCTGTTCCACTTCATAGGAAAAAGCATTGACTGTATACTGTTGAGCCTTCTTCAATAAGGCCACGAGTTTCTTAGGATCCTCAACCTTGCCATTCAGGGCGGTAATTAAATCAGCGCCCTTTCCATAAGGCACGACGATTCCGATTGTAGCCGAGTCGATGACATAAAAAGCTTTGCCGGCATCGCCGAAGGCCTGGGTATCACACAGCCAATTGAGCTCCTCAGACTTTCCTCGGTCAACACAAGCCTTGCAGCCCACCTCATTCAGGGACAATAAATCCACCAGTGTATTGCGGCTCGGCAGTTCATAGGATTTATTGAGATCGTCCTGATCATCATAATACCATTCAAAGTAGCGAGCCATATTCGTCGGCTGGAGAATGTCTTGAATATCCATGATGTGAAGCAAGTCCGCAGCCACTTTGACGCCGGTTTGGATATCGGGCAGCTTATCGAGTTTCTCCCCTTCCAAATGGAAAACCTTGACCAGTCCGTATTCCATTTCACCGTGGCGGTTGCAGCGGCCTGCTGCCTGGGCGATGGAAGCAAAACCGGCCATGGCCCGGTAGACCGTCGTGAAGGACACGTCGACACCGGCTTCGATCAGCTGTGTCGAGATACAGATGAGTCTGCGCTTCGATGTTCCACCGTGAAGGGCCGCCAAAGCCTCCCTCATGCCGTCGATTTCATACATTCGGTGGGCCGGACACATCTTAGTACTCAAGTGAATCACTTCGACGTCGTCGCCGCTCTCACCGACCAGATTTTTTACAGCCTTATAGATGTTTCGAGCTTGGCGAGTCAGATTGACGATACAGAGAACACTGCCCCGCTCCCTCGCATCGTACAGCAACCGGGGAGCTAACGTTTCCGCCGTATACAGTTCATCTTTCAAATACTCGAAACGCACCCGCTGAAAAGCCTCAAAGGTGTCGTCCAAATTATCGATCATTTCACTGTCGACATGAATGGGAACATCCATATGGTCTAATTGGGGCTGAGTAGCCGTACAAAGGACGGCCGTGACGCCAGCAAAATCCTTTAAGAAATTCATCGCCATATTAAAGATATAGGTGCATTTTACCGGCAGTGTCTGAATTTCATCGAAGATGATGATGCTGTCGGCCAAGGCCTGAAGCCGGCGGGCAGATTGACAGCTGCCGTCGAACAAGGTATTGAGGAACTGAACCTGGGTCGTAAAAATAACCGGCGTGTCCCAGCGTTCGGTCAATAACTTTCTCCAATCCCGTTCTTCCTCACTCATATCTTCCTTCGGCAATACGTTGGAATGGTGCTCTAACACGGCCTCATCAAACTGGAATACGTCGCGAATCTCCTTGGCATTCTGATCGATAATCGACGTATAAGGAATGACGACAAGAATCCGCTTTTTATGGTACTTTTTGGCCTGAGCCAGAGCAAAGCGCATGCTGGCCAATGTTTTCCCGCTCCCCGTCGGCACCGACAAGGAGTAGATGCCCGGTTTCTCCGTTCCAAAACGTTGGCAGGCATCACTGATTTTTTGCCGCTCCAAGGCAATGGTCCTGGCTTTACCGTCAGCCGGAAGGGCAAAGGAGTGAAGCCGGTCTTCCAATTTTCCGGAAAAGAGATTCCACAGCTTATCGTAGTCCCAATCCTGGGTCAAAGAGGAACCGCCCATGAACTCCGCCGTGTCCAAGCGATCAGCGTCTACGAGCCAACTAAAGAGCAGCCTTTCGACCATCCCCCAGTAAAACCAATAAATTTGATTTTGTCTTCTTTCCTCATCACAGCCAAATTCGCAAGCCGCATCGATACGATGATCGAGTTTCTCTACCTCAGCAACGGCTAATATGAACAAATCATCCAATTCCGCCGGTGACAGGACGGACTCAAAAAAATAGGCCTCTTCCTCTGCCGTTTCAACGCCTTCTTTTTGAATACGCCGTACATAATCCGACTCGCCGCGCTCACTCAAAAAGTTCGTCAAGCCCCCGTGATGAGACATAACAGAAAGACCGGCCAAATTGATAGTCTTTCTGATGTTTTCCCCTTCACGATCGTTGTAACGTTTCCACAAAAACTGAGCCCCACCGGTCGAATGGTCGATTTTGCCGCGATAGTGAGCTGCCTTTTTAGGATCATCATGGGCTAATCGAATATACTTCTGAAAAGGGATACAGTCTCCGCTCGACGTACTCTGGCTCTTAGAGAAATCATGCAAAAGGCCGGTGAGTTTCGCCAAAGCCCCCAATCCCCAAGGTGTCGCCGCCGCTTCCATCTTCTCGGCAACGTCCACCAAGTGATCTCTCACGGTCTGCTCGATAAGCCGGCCGTTCTTATCTTTTCGTAAATGTGCTACAATAGTCATATAATCTCCTATCGATACGCCGTCAGGCCAATCCATGACGGTAAGCCGCAAGCCATAGACCGGTTCACAATTCTACTCCTGACAAGAAACGATTGACATATATGTATCATTTAAACTCATTATACTACTATGTAATAATTATCACAAAGTTTATTCATTAGAATTAGATAAAAATCCCTTCCCGGGTACCGCCTCCTTTTCTAAAGCAGTTGCAATTGATGATACAAAAGCCAACATCCGGTTCACGATGTGACTTTCAACAAGAATAAATCGACATGTCATGTATCCTTTAGGCTCATTATAGCATAGTTTTATTTTAACTACAACTTATATAAACTTATTTTTTAAAAAAGATTTAATAACGCTTCTACCGGCCGTATCCCTATAAACAGGATGCTCAATGTACATCCAGCCCCCTTATCTCGGGAGGCTCCGCATCACAGGACGCTGACGTTCTAATCGTTTGAGTAAGCCGATTCCCGTCGACGGCACGATCGATTTTGATACACGCTTTATTATTTCTCAAGGGGTCCCGGCTCAAATCATAAAATAGTATCGAGGGCCGTCTCGGGAAACAACGCATACGAAAAAAACGCCGTCAGTCCTCTAAACGCACGGCGTTTCTATCCTTCAATAGACTTCGTTATCTTTTCGTTTGGTCACCGTCGGATGGCGGTCGATGATGATCTGGCGGCGCGGGCAAGCGGTATCGTGGTCGTTGATGATGCCGCAGGCCTGAAGATGGGAGTAGAGGGTCACGGGGCCGACGTACTTAAAGCCCCGCTTCTTCAGATCTTTGCTAATCCGTTCCGACAGGCCGTTGCTAACCGGAATCTGTCCTTTGGCATGGCCCTGGTAGAGGATGGTCTTGCCGCCGGTGAAGCTCCAAAAGTAGTCACAAAGGCTTCCGAATTCGTCGCGCAGTTTCTGACAGCAGCAGGCATTGTTGATGACGGCCTGTGTCTTCCGAGGCGAACGGATCATGCCCTCGGTATTTAGGATGCGTTCCACATCGGCATCGCCGTAAGCAGCCACCTTATCGTAATCAAAGTTATCGAAGCACTGCCGGAAAATGTCCCGCTTGCGCAAAACGATCAGCCAGCTGAGGCCGCACTGCAGGTTTTCCAAGGTCAAATGCTCGAACATCTGCCGATCGTCGTGAACGGGGACTCCCCATTCGTTGTCATGATACGTAGTATTGAGCGGATCCGTATAGGCCCATTCACAATATCCCATCTTTTTCTCCCCTTTCATGGCCCGAAAGGCTGCCCTCCCGTCGCAGTCCCCATCGAATCAGCGGCTTAGAGCCATGATAGTCCCTGTGACAGGGGCGGCAGGCCTGACGAGGCTCATTGGCAAACACATGTTTCCGTATCCTGATTATACCATCGAAGGAAGTTCCTCGCTACCGATAAGGAATGCCCTCGAGAGAAAATTTCCCATTGATTCTTTCCCAAAGTTTTGCTATAATCAGTTCAACTTCATAGGTAATGGTACTGACTGCTGCCGAGTAGTCAGAGTGCGCCGTGTTCCTCATCGTCAGGTCTTAGCAGATGAGGAAGCGGCGCTTTTTTTTATGATAGGAGGACAAGATGGATACATTCTTTTACAAAGAACCTTACGAAGAAAATGGAAAAACGATCTTAGAGGTCAATCTCTTCCCGGATAAATACTGCAATTTTAACTGCATCTTTTGCCCGGTCAGCCGAAAGTTAACCCACGTGCAAACAGAGAGCCCCGTCCCATTAGACGACATGGCCCCGGCTATCGACGACTTACAGCATCGTCTCGAAAACATAAAACCCGACTTGGTATTTATTAACTCCCTGGGAGAAGCCCTGCTCTTACCGGAACTCGAATCGATCATCGATACCATTCACGAAGCCGGCATTCCCGTACGCCTCCTCTCCAACGGGTACCTCTATGGAAAGCCGGAATACGCCAGACTGGCCGATCGCTGTGAAGAAGTCATTGGCGAACTGAAAATGGCTCACGAAGCAGCCTTCCAAAAGGCACAGCGCCCCCTTCCGGGCTACACACTTCATCAGCACATAAACAACATGGTCCGATTCCGAAAAAACTACAGCGGCCGCTTCCACTTGGAAATTACCATCGTAAAAGGCTACAGTGACGACCCGGACTCCCTCGAGATTTTCCACAAGGCCGTCCAATCCATAAAGCCCGACGTCCTTCACGTCGTCACCTTGGAGCCTCCCTTCGATAAAGTCTTGGCCATCGCTCCGGAAAGACTCGAAGAAATTACGCGTTTTCTGCAAGAACCTTTGATAGTCTAATGCCAGCGAGTCTCAGACGTCGTTAGCGAACCGCCCTGCAAGGTTCGTCCCCCCCAAAAGAAAAGCCGCGAGTCCTCCGCCCCGCGGCTTTCACGCCCTATTTAAAATAATTGTTTCAATCGCTTTTTCCGGCAACGAATCCGACAATAGCAGCTTAATAATAATACGTCCCGTTGATACGATAGGCCCAACCCAACCGATTCATACCGTATTCAAAGATCTTATTGGGAGCCATGAGCACTGTCGTGTGATTCCCCGCCATGGCATTGGTCCGATACCGCCACATATCCGTCTTGTACTGAGCAAAGCGCCAAGTCATCACTTGATCTAATCTCCCATTTTGAACCCTTTTTACAGAGACTGAAAACCATTTCCCGGTCGCACTCGTCCCATAGGTTAAGGTATCATCCATGACATAGACGTCTGCATTCTCCGCTGCCATATGGTTGACCCAAACATCGGCAGCCCTTGAAGGACCGGTGCCGGCAAAGAAGCACATCCATCCTACACAACAAATCAACAACACCTTCCACAACGGTTTCACGACCTCATCTCCTTGTGAATAGAACAACCTGTCAATCGCACATAGCAGCGCCTTAATAATAATGCATGCCGTCACTCGAATAGGACCATCCCAACTGCTTCATCCCATACTCAAAGATCTTGTTAGGCACCAAGACGCCGGTACGACGGCTGCCGGCCATGGTGCTCGTGTAGTATTGCCATACCGCATCGTCCTTAAAGAACCGCCAGGTCACTACTTTGTCCAACTTGCCATTTTGAACCCGTTTTACCGCCACGGCAAACCACGGTCCGTGAGAGTCGGTTCCGGAGGCTAAGATATCATCCATGACATACAAATCTACATTTTCAGATGCCCAATGATCGACCCATACGTCGGCCGCTTTAGAAGGACCGGCGCAGCCAAACAGAATCAGATATATCAACAAAAAGACCGCCAATGCCTTCCCTAACTTTTTCACACGCTTCATCTCCTTACGAATTAAAAGGTCCTCGTCCGTACATTCAGCCGCTTCTTAATAGTCACGCATGCCGTTATTAGATCAGGACCCTCCCAATCGATTCATGCCATATTCAAAAATCTTGTCGGGCACAAGGACGCCGGCACGACGGCCACTTGCCATGATACTCGCAGAATATTGCCACGCCGTATCGGCCTTAAACAGGTCCTTATACCGCCTTATCCCGTGCGTTAAATAATGCCTTTTCCGCACTCTTTTAGTTCTATTATAGCATAGATACGCCGACAAGGCCTCTCAAA
>UMIC01013762.1_pt1 | contig 10936 bp, 6 predicted proteins | sample 1965681 | NCBI WGS metagenome assembly UMIC01 (sample SAMEA4836114, study PRJEB28245) | human gut metagenome | biome: gut microbiome; material: fecal sample | place: Denmark | collected 2008
CTTTAACAGGTTGATGCGGCGGGTGTCGGTGGCGTTGTCGCCGGACATACGGTTGGCGCAGTTCTGCACGGTGGCTTTGGTTTTCGGGTCTTGACTGCCGCCCCAGTCGGCATCATTGACGCCAACGATGCCGCCGACGTAGGCCGCGTTCTTTCCAAAGGCCGCGACCAGACCCGTATTGGTCATGCCGCTGATTTGGCTGTTGCTGCCGTTGACCGACACGATGCCGCCGACGTAGCGGTTGCCAAAGACGTCACTGCTGTTCGTATCGTTCTGTTGTACGCCGCTGTCGGTAAAGCCACCGGCCAGACCGCCCACAAACCGGCTGCCGAGCACGTAGCCCTTGCCGGTCTTGCAGCCGTTCAGCACAATTTCCTTGCCGTAGCCGACAAGGCCGCCGACGAAATCACCCTTGAGGGGGCTGGCGTCGGTCAATGTGCCGGTTTTGTCGAAGCCCGCCTTGACCTGCTCCTTGAGCTGGGTCTCGGTCAGGTCGCTGCGGGTCACGCTGTTGCAGTCTTGCAGGGTCACGCCCCTGCCGTAGCCCGCAATGCCGCCGAAGAACTGCCCCAGCACCAGGCTGCGCGCATCGCCCACGGTATCGCCTTTATAGTTGGCACCCGCGCTGACCGTGCCGTTGTTCCTCAGGCCCGTCAGGCTCGGGGCGCTGGTATTTGCGCCTGTCGTAAACAAGTTGCCGACGATGCCGCCCGTAAAGCCGTTGCCGGTCACAAAGCCGTTGTTGACGATGTCCGTTTTACTGTCTGTTTTCATCTGGGCCGCGTCCATCGTACCGAACACGCCGCCCACGCCGACGCTGCGCCAGAGAGAGTTCTTTTCACCCGGCTCGGCTGCCGCGGCAGCGTAGCGGGCCTTCTCGGCCTGCTGGTCTGCCGCTGTGGTCTTTGTAACGGATTGCGTGCCCTTGTCCACAAGCAGACCCGCTACCGTCACGTCCGACGCAACGGTCAGATCCTGCATGACGGACTCAGCTTTGGGTATGGCAACGCCGACGAGACCGCCAATGCCGCGCGGCTCGTCTGTATAATAGGTATAGCTTTTGCTGCCAGCGTCCAGCGTCTGCGCTTTGCGCTGCATTGCGGTGGTAGTGTTGTTAAACGCCAGCGCCGCGGCCACCAGCGCACTCGCCGAGGAGTTCGTGCCGCGGGTCAGGGCGCAGTTTTCCAGCGTGCCGGTGTTGACGCCGCAAAGTGCGCCGACAGCACGCACATCGCACCAGTTCTCGTCGTCCTCCTCCAGCGCCGTGACGAATTTGGTTGCAGTCAGCTTGAGCTGGTTTTCGTTCGGCAGCGCATCGGCGGCGACGGTCTCGGTCTTGACGTTGACCTGAATGTCCGGGTCGCGCAGTGTGATGTAAGAAATGTCGCCCTTGTTCTCGCCGATAAGGCCGACATAGTGGTCGGCCAGCTCGTCCTGCTTTGCCCTGCCGATTTTTGCAACGGACTTGCTGCTCAATTGCAGATTGAGGATGGGCACACGGGTCGTCTTGTTGTTGGCAAGGCCCGTTGTTTTGCTCGTAAGTACGATTTTTCCACCCAGTTCCGGGATCGTCGGCCAGGCGACAGGGTCATTGAGGGACGGCACCTTGGCCGCCGGGTACTTCTCACCCGCGGCGCAGTAGACCGTGACGCCGCCGCCCGTCCAGTTCAGGCCGGTGCTGTTGCCGGCCTGTGGGGTCAGCGTGTAGGTGCCCTTGTTGGTGATGTCCCAGCCGGCAGACCAGCGCAGGTTGTACAGATGGCGGAAATATTTCAGGTCTGCTTTATCCGCCGTGCCGCCCTTGGCCAGCAGGGTGTTTTCCTCGTTCGTCGTTTCCTCTTTGCTGGCTGTGTAGGTGTCGCTGTAGTTCTCCCGCGGTTCGGCGCGCATGGCAATGTAGATGTCCTTCGGGTCGTTCAGCAGGCGGGTGATGCTGTACAGGCTCGTGGCGGCAACGTCAGCGTCGTTCTCACACGCACGCAGCAGCGCCGCGTCCGCCATGGCGTCCAGCGTCAGCACAAAGCTGCCCTTGTTGTAGCTTAACGGGAAGTAGAGTTTCTTCTCCTCGGTGCCGGTCTGCTGGCCTTCGTCGTCGTATTGGTAGATAACAACAGGCATCTCTGTGATGACCTGCTTGTTATCATCTGCCGCACCCGCGGTGTCGCGCTTGATCGTGATGGTAAACAGCGGCTTCGTCTTGCCGGTATCCTTGGCATCGTAGGCCGTGGCCGTGTAGGAGGTGTCCAGATCGCCGAGGCTGGAGTTGCCGCTCCAGCTCAGGGTCAGCGTCTCGCCGTTCGTCAGGCGGGGATTCTTGACCTTCAGCTTCGTCTGCACCAGCTGCACAACGTTGACACGGTCCTCGGCAGAGTAGTAGCCGACAAGGCTGTCATTGCGGCGGTGGTCATAGCTGCGGTCATAAATATTCGTAGCACCGTCCTGATTGAAGCGGAGCTTATCGGATTTGGTATCGTAAAAGACCGAGTAGACCTGCCCGCTCTGCACGTCGATCTCGACACAGATCGAGGCATTCAGCAGCGAAGCGTCGTAGATGTAATCGCCCAGCAGCCGCTCCACCAGCGCGTTATGGTTGCCCGCGGCAGCGCCCGTGCGGTCATAGTAGAGCGCGGCCACGTTCTGGTCCAGTTCGGTCTTGGTGCGGCTCACAAGGGTATTGCCGCCCGCGTCGGTCACGGTGACGTCGTTCTGGAAGTGGTCGCCCGTGCTGCCCTCCTCCATGACCTGCCGGCGGAACGCATCCAGCTCCCCCGCCGTCTCCATCCGGGTCAGGGAGATCTGCGCCGTCTGAAACAGCGTGCGGGCGTTGGCCTCGTTCTTTTCAAACCGGGCCAGCCGCGTGTAGGCGATCAGCCCGCCGCCGACCAGCACCGCCAGAATGGCCGTGATAGCCAGAACGACCATCAGCTCCACCAGCGTAAAGCCTTTCTTTTTGTTTTTTATATTTTTATTGTACTGCACCATAGATGCTCCCGTCGTTTCTCCGGTGAAAGGTTACAATTAGACACAATACCAGATTATATATATTGTCATTATACTCGGAATGTGACGTTTTCGCAAGAAACTCCGCGAGATTTCAGCAAATTTATACCAAATATAGTAGGTCAGCGGCAGGTTGTGCACGATTTCGCCATAATTTCCGTTATCTTTGAACAAAAAACAGAGTTTTTTTTCGCGAAATTCCTTGCAAATACAGGTCCGGCACGGTATACTAAATAGCGTGTTATTATATGGTAGAGGATGTGTAACAATGCTGGCAGCACGACTGGGCGCATGGCTGCGCCATACCGGGGAACGCTGGGCCAAAGCTGCGTTTGCGGAAAAGCTCGCCGTACTGCTGGCGCTGGGCGCTGTCCTGTATACTATTGTGACCGGCGCGGCGGAGCTGCGCTATCAGGCCCGTGCGCGGGAGGCCCTGGCTCAGGTCAAGGCTGCGCGGCTGGCGGCCAGTGCCGTGTCTGCCCAGTGCTACTCCGCCGGGCAGACGTTCGCCGACCAGACAAGCGCGGACGGCTTTGCGGACGGCATCGCCGAGGAAATCCGCACGCTGGGCTCACTGCCCGGCACAGTGACGCTTTTGCAGATCGACCCGAACGGCTACACCGTGCAGCGGCTCCTGTATCAGGAGAACGGCATGTACGCCATCTATGATGCCGACGGCGGTTACCGCGTTTTCCGCGCGGAGGACCGGCTGCAATACGGCGCGGGGGTGGGCCATGCTGCTGCTTGAGCTTCTGTTGGGACTCATTCGTTTTCTGCTGGGCGCGGCGCTGTTCAGCTTTATGAACGTCGTCGCGTGGCGGCTGCCGCGGGGCATGGACCCGCTGAAGGGCCGCAGCGTATGCCCGCAGTGCGGCCACACGCTGGGTGCGCCGGACTTAGTGCCTGTGTTCAGCTGGTTATTCTTGCGCGGGCGGTGCCGCCACTGCGGTGCGCACATTCCGGCGCGGTACCTGCTGGTGGAGCTTCTGGGCGGCGTGCTGGCGCTGGGCTGCACTTGGCGGTACGGCGCTGCCTACGCCCTGCCGGGCGGGCTGTTCGGCATGAGCTGGGCCGCGCTGCTGGCGCTGGCGGTCTGCGGGATCTTGCTGAGCGTTTCGCTCATTGATGCCGAAACGCAGACCATCCCGGATCGGCTGAATCTGGCGCTGGCGGTCTGCGGCGCGGTGAGCGTGCTGCTCTCCCCTGCCGACTGGCTGCCGCACATCATCGGTGCGCTCTGCGTCAGTGTGCCGATGTTTCTGCTCTGCCTTGTCATCGACGGCGCGTTCGGCGGCGGCGACATCAAGCTGATGGCAGCCGCCGGGCTGTTCCTGGGCTGGCAGAATACGCTGCTGGCGATGTTTTTCGGCATTGTTTTTGGCGGTATGTACGGCATATACCTGCTGGCCGCCAAAAAGGCAGGGAAGAAGGACCACTTCGCCTTCGGCCCGTTTCTGTGCGCGGGCATCGTGATCGCGATGCTGTTTGGCGGGCCCGTTTTGGAATGGTACTGCGCGTTTTTGTGACTGTGCTCTCCTGCCAATGCAAAATCGGCATCCGTCGCGGGGTTCTCTCCCTCCGGCGCTTCGCGCCACCTCCCTCGCAGAGGGAGGCAAGGCGCCTTGGCCCCCTCTGCGAGGGGGCTCCGCCCGCAGGCGGTGGGGGAGTGAACCTTGCCGCTGCCTGTCGTTTACGATTTAATATTTTTCGGAGGAATCTCCCTCATGCCACGTTTTCGTTATACTGCCACCAATGAGAAGGGCAAGACCGTCCGCGGACTGCTTGAGGCCCCCAGCGAGGAGGCGCTCTACGCCAAGCTGCGCAATGACGGCCTGTACATGACCGACGCGCAGGAGGCCCAGAAGGCCCACGCGACGTTCCGCCCGCTGAAAACCGCCGTGCTGGCGGATTTCTGCCGCAACCTGGGCACCCTGCTGACCGCCGGTGTGCCGCTGGTGCGTGCGTTCCGCATCATGGCGGACGAGCGCACCATCGACGCCCGCCAGAAGGCCCTGTACGAGGCCATCCTGAGCGAGCTGCGCAAGGGCGTGCCGCTGTCCGATGCGATGGAGTCCTGCGCACCCGCGTTCCCCACCCTGCTGCTGGCCATGATCCGCAGCGCCGAGGGCACCGGCAGCATCGACCACGCCTGCGCCCGCATGGCGACTTACTATGAGCGTGAGCATAAGATGAACCAGCAGGTCGGCAACAGCATGATGTACCCCATTATCCTGTCCGTGCTCATCGTCGGCGTTATTGCGATTTTGATGACCTTTGTTCTGCCGCAGTTCAAACCGATGTTTGACCAGATGGAGACCCTGCCGTTCCTGACCCAGCTGCTGTTTGACGTCAGCGACTTTGTCGGTGCCAACTGGCCGGTGCTGCTTGTCGTGGCGGCGCTCATCGTCTTTGGCGGCAAGCTCCTGCTGGCGCAGCCGAAGGTCCCGCCGCCAGTGGGACCGCTTCATCCTGCACGCGCCGGTGGTCGGCGTGCTGAACCGCAAGATCTGCACGGCGCGCTTTGCCAGCACGCTGTCCAACCTGTACGGCAGCGGCGTGCCCATCATCACGACCCTGGCCGCGGCACGCGACGCCATCGGCAACCGCTGGATCGAGAGCCAGTTCGGTGACGCGCTGGACAGCATCCGCGCAGGCCGCAGCCTGTCGGAGGCGATTGCGGGCATCGACGGTTTTGAAGTGAAGCTCTCCTCCTCCGTCGCTGTCGGCGAGGAGACCGGCAAGCTGGACAGCCTGCTGGCGACCATCAGCGAGACACTCGACTATGAGGCCGAGATGGCGACCAAGCGCCTTGTCACGCTGCTGGAGCCCGTTATGATCGTTGTTATGGGTCTCGTGGTCGGCGGCGTCGTGGCCGCGGTCATCGTGCCCATCTACCAGTCCTACGGCACCATCGGCGCGTCGAGCGGCGCGATTTAAATTCTATTGCGGGAGGCCCACCATGGCACTTCTTACCTCTTTATATCTGTGCAGCCGCACGGTGTATGCCGCCGTCGGCACGCCCACGGGCAGTGGGGCGCGCGTTGTCGCCGCCGCCCAGACCGAGCTGCCAGAGGGCTGCCTGATCAACGGCGTCATCACAAACGAGGCGGACCTGACCGCCGCGCTCAAAGAGTTTTTCACCGCCAACAAGCTGCCGATGAACCACGTGGCGCTGATTGCAGGCGGCAGCCAGTTCATGCACCGCATCCTGACGCTGCCCGCCATGAGCGAGAAAAAGCGGATGGCCGTGCTCTCCCATGAGCTTGCCAGCGGCGGCGCCGAGGTCAAGGCTCCGCTGGACGACTACATGCTGCTCTCCCGCGATGCCAGGACCCGCGTGGATACCGTGCTGGCCACCCGCGTGGAGCAGAGCGTCATTGCCGGGTACGACGCGCTGGCCAAGGCCGTCGGCTTCAAGCTGTACAGCATCGACTTAGGGCTGGCCGCGCCGATCAAGGCCGTGCGCACGATCCCCGATTTGCAGCAGAAAACCTTCGTGCTGCTGCAATTTGACGATGACACGATCTCTGCCTGCCTGTTTGTGCAGGGGCAGTACACCTACTCGACCCGCAGCCGCCTGTTCAACCCGCGCGGCTCGGCGGAGTCCGGCACCGAGATCGCGCAGAAGCTCTCGGGCCTGATCCAGTTCCACACGACCAGCAAGAGCGAGCACCGCATTGAGACGGTCTGCTTTGCCGGCTCCACGGCGGACGACCTTGCGGTCTGCCGCCCGGGCTGTGAGGCGCTGGGCCTGCAGGTGGACCGCTTCCCCGATTCACCCACCGTCAGGCTGCCGTCCGGCACCGCGCTGGCCGATGTGCTTTACGCGGCGGGCAACCTGATCGCACGCTGATTTTTACCTGCAAATACTTGCCCCGGGGGCTTATCATTATGGCTATGAAACAGAACAACTTTTATCTGCGCTGGCAGAAGGCCGCCGGTGCGGCCAAGTCGGAGTCCCGCAGCCAGGGCCTGCGGACACTGGTGCCCGGCCTTGCTGTCGTGGCTGTCTCCATGCTGGGCTGGGGTGTGCTGACGCTGCACACCTCGATGCTGAAAAGCCAGCGGGAGGACATCCTGAACTGGTGCAGCGACAATACCGAGCCATACCGCGCCGCAACGCAGGATTCCGAGTCTGCGACGCAGTTCCGCTTGCTGACCGACTATTCCGACGGGATGACCGAGCTGCTGAACAGCTACCCCGACGTGACCAGCAGTCTGCTGCACCGGGTCGAGGCTGCCGGCGGGTCCGGCATCACGATCCAGTTCACCGACTACAACGCATCGACGGGCGAGCTGCTCTTTAACGCGAACTCCTCCCAGGTCATCGACATTCCGGCCTACATCCGTTCCCTGCAGAACTGCGGGGTGTTTTCCACCGTCAGCTACACCGGCTACAAGGCCGATGACGACGGCTATTCCATCGATCTGCGCTGTGTGCTGGCAGCGCCGCAGCAGTAAAGGAGGGCGCTATGGAAATTGCACCAATGACAAAGCGCGATAAAATTCTGCTGTACGTCGTTCTGATGCTGGCGTTCGTTGTGCTTTTTGTCCGGTTCCTGCTGATTCCGGGCATTGAGAACCACCAGCAGGCCGACGCCGATCTGCGCGAGGCGCAGGACGCCCAGACCTCCATGCAGGATGCGATCATGCTGGCCGGCACCTACGCCGCCGAGAAAAACAACAACTGGGGCGAACTGCAGACCGCCAACGCCAGCTACTACAGCCTGCTGAGCAGTGACGAGCTGGACACGCTGGTGACAAGCCTGGAGCTGAACCACAATTTACAGCCCGACTCGCTGACCATCGGCGAGCCCGTGACCCAGAGCCTTACCTATTATACCGCCAGTGAGAACGCCGGACAGAGCGCTGCCCCCAGCGCAGCCGCGTCCGCCTTTGCCGGTGACGACGACAGTGACGACGACAGCATCACCGCTGACACCGCCGGCACGACGGCCCAGGGCAACGCCATTTTGCAGCAGATCTTAGCCTCCGACCTCATCCCGGACTATGACCAGCCGGGCTATTACCGCAGCGTGGCGATCAACTTCCGCTGCACGGGCGAGGACAGTGATTTTCTTTCGATGCTGGACGACATGGCCGCGAACTACCCGTCCGTACAGCTTGTATCCTTCTCCATCGATACCCGCAGCTTCGCCGACACCGACGGCAGCGCCGTGACGGCCACGGCGTTCAATGTATCCCTGAACGTGATCCTCTGTGACAAAGGAGGCGTACAGCCGTGAAAAACATCCGCCTCGGCGACGTTCTGATCGAGTTCGGCTATATCACGCCCGACCAGCTGAACACCGCCCTTGCCTACCAGAAAGAGCACCGCGACCTGCGCGTCGGCCAGGCTTTGCAGGAGCTTGGCTACGTCAATGAGCGTCAGGTCCTGGAGGCACTGGCCCAGCGCCTCCAGCTTACAATGATCGACATCGAGCACACCAACGTCGATGTGACCGCCGTTGAGAAGGTCCCGCAGGAGCTTGCGCAGAAGTACGATATGCTGCCGATTGCGCAGAGTCCGCACGCGCTGACGATTGCCGCCAACGACCCGCTGAACTACTACGCCCTTGAGGACATCCGCCAGCTGACCGGCCTCGAACCGGAGATCGTGCTGGCCGAGCTGGAGCCGCTGCGCCGCGCCATCCGCTACTATTACGCCGAGGTCAGCGCCCGCAAGGCGGCCCGCACCGCCAACGACAGCGACATGGCCGCCGCCCAGACCGAGGATCTGGCCATCGACATGACTGCCGAGGGCGGCGACCTCGACGCGCCCATCATCCGTCTGCTGAACAGCCTCGTGCAGCGTGCCGTCACGACGACAGCGTCGGATATTCACATCGAGCCGTTCGAGGGCGAGACGAAGGTCCGTATGCGCATCGACGGCGTCATTATTGACTATGTGACGCTGCAGCGTGCTTTGCACCAGCCGCTGATCGCGCGTATCAAAATCATGTCGAACCTTGACATTGCCGAGCACCGCATCCCGCAGGACGGCCACTTCCGCGCACGCCTCGAGACCGGCCCCGACGTCAACGTCCGTGTTTCGATCCTGCCGACGGTCTTTGGCGAGAAGGCCGTTCTGCGTATTCTGTCCAGCAACACCTACATCAAAAATGCCAACCATTTCGGCATGAACGACGAGACCTACAAGCGCTTTCTGCCGCTTCTGAACCGCCCGAACGGCATCGTCTACCTGACCGGACCGACCGGCTCCGGCAAAACGACGACGCTGTACATGGTCCTGCAGACGATTGCCGAGCGGCAGGTCAACGTCTCGACGATCGAGGACCCCGTGGAGCGCAACCTGGCCCGCATCAACCAGACGCAGGTCAACAACATTGCCGGCCTGACATTTGAGAGCGGTCTGCGCGCCCTGCTGCGCCAGGATCCCGACGTCATCATGGTCGGCGAGACGCGCGACGCCGAGACAGCGTCCATCTCGGTGCGTGCGGCCATCACGGGCCACATGGTTTTCTCAACGCTGCACACAAACGACGCACTGTCGTCCATTGTCCGTTTGGAGGATATGGGTGTCGAGCGGTACATGGTCGCAAACTCCGTCGCGGGCCTCGTGGCTCAGCGTCTGATGCGCCGCGTCTGCCCGCACTGCGCCAAGCAGATGCCGGTCACGGCGGAGGAGCGCACCTATTTAGGGCCCGACATCCCGTTTGTGCGCCGCGGCACGGGCTGTACCCAGTGCAACGGCACGGGCTACCGCGGGCGTATCGCCATCCACGAGCTGGTCATCATCAACCGTGAGCTGCGCGAACTGATTTCTGCCGGGGCAACGCAAGCGCAGCTGACCGAGGCCGCCCGCCGCAGCCAGGGCATGACGAGCCTGCGCGAGGCCGCCCTCCAGCTCGTCCGCGAGGGCGAAACCACCCCCGAGGAGCTGCTGAAGATCACGTTCTATGAGGAGTAAACAGGAAAGCAGCAGCTGACCGCAGGGTTCTCTCCCTCCGGCTCGCAGGCTCGCCACCTCCCTCGCAGAGGGAGGCAAGGCGACTTGGCCCCCTCTGCGAGGGGGCTGTCGCGAAGCGACTGGGGGAGAGAGCCTTCCGCCACCACCCTCTTTTCTGAAAAACGAGGTACACCATGCAGATTCATGAGCTCACCGCGCTGGCGCGGAACAGCAAGGCCAGCGATATTCATATCTCCGAGGGGCTGCCGCTGATGTTCCGCATCGACGGGCATCTGGCGGAGGCACCGGTCCAGCTTTCGGCGGCAGAGACGCGCTCACTGATTTTGAGCCTGATGGACGAGGCCCACCGCGAGGCCATCACATCGGAGCGCATCGACGCAGACTTTGCGCTTGTCGCGCCCGACGGTACCCGCAGCCGTGTGAACGTCTTTTACCAGCAGGGCAGGGCCGCGGCCACACTGCGCCTGCTGAACGACTCCATCCCGACCTTGGAGGAGCTGGCCATGCCGCCCGTTCTGACAAAGCTGGCCGACGAGCCGCGCGGCCTGATCCTGGTCACCGGCCCCACGGGCAGCGGCAAATCCACCACGCTGGCCGCCATGATCGACCACATCAATAAGACGCGCAGCGACCACATCATCACGATTGAGGACCCCATCGAGTACGTCTATCAGGGCCGCTGCTCACTGATCCACCAGCGCGAGGTCGGCGCCGATGTGCGCAGCTTTGCTTCGGCGCTGCGCAGCGCCCTGCGTGAGGACCCCGACGTCATCCTCGTCGGCGAGATGCGCGACTATGAGACGATTTCCGCTGCCGTCACGGCTGCCGAGACCGGGCACCTTGTCATGAGCACGCTGCACACCATCGGCGCGGCGCAGACGATCGACCGCATCATCGACGTTTGCCCTGCCGGTGCGCAGAACCAGATCCGCGGCCAGCTGGCCGCCGTGCTGCGCGGCGTCATCACCCAGCAGCTGCTGCCGCTGGCCGTCGGCAAGGGCCGCT
>UMIC01033603.1_pt1 | contig 10936 bp, 7 predicted proteins | sample 1965681 | NCBI WGS metagenome assembly UMIC01 (sample SAMEA4836114, study PRJEB28245) | human gut metagenome | biome: gut microbiome; material: fecal sample | place: Denmark | collected 2008
CCACCACAAAGTAATTGCCTTCCTTTTTGTCCTCCTCCTCGTCCGCTCCGGATGTGGATGAGGTGGAAATCCATACGTTGATATAATCTGTATCGGAACCGCCGTCCCATTCCAGCAGCACAGGGATGCTGTAGTATCCCTGAAGGGCGTCCCGCCGCACCCTGGCTGACAGGGACACGCTCTTTACATTGCCCTTCTTGATGGTTCCCACGCTCTTGGCCACAAAGGTGGTCTCCATGATTTCAAAGGGATAGTAGTCAACGGAGTAATCCCCGTTTCCCCTCTCCTCTATCTGCTGGAACTCATTGGTCTGCAGGAGACTGATGCGCAGGTTCTCCATATCCTCATCCGTGGCCCTGATACGGAAGGGAATGGACATGGATTTTCCTATGGTCCCTTTGGGTGATTTTGTAGTAAATACATAATCATTTTCACTGGCATTGGTGTTATAGCCCAATTTGTAATCGCTGGCCGCCGCGCTGGACGAATGCATCCCGGCCAGCATACAGGCTGCCAGGAACGCCGTCAGGCCTTTGCACCATTTATTTGCTCTCATTCTCATTGCACTCCTTTTTCTCCGCATTCCCCTCATATAACGCTTCTCTGCCGCCTGTCTCGATTCCCACAATCCGGCCGTCCATGATTCGGATTCTCCGGTCCGCATAGGAGGCCAGATTGTTGTCGTGGGTAACCATGACCAGGGTCTGGTTCTGCTCCCTGACAATCTTCTGCATCAGGCGCAGCACCTCCATGGTGGTCTTGGAATCCAGGTTTCCCGTGGGCTCATCGGCAAATATAATCTGGGGATTTACCACCAGGGCCCTGGCAATTCCCACACGCTGCTGCTGTCCGCCGGACATCTGGTTGGGCATATGCCTGGCCTGGCCTCCCACGCCTACCAAATCCATATATTTCCTAGCCTCCTTAAGCCGCTGTCTTCTGGAAACACCACGAAAGGAAAGGGGAAGGGCTACGTTCTCCAGGGCATTCATGGTATTTAACAGGTTGTATGCCTGGAAGATAAACCCCACCTTTTCGCGGCGGAAGCTCACCAGCTGGCGCTCCGTCATCTTCTCTATATGGACCCTGCCAATCTCAATCTCCCCTTTGGTGGGCTTTTCCAATCCGGCCAGCATGTTGAGAAGGGTGGATTTGCCGGAACCGGAGGCCCCCACGATGGCAACGAATTCTCCCTTATATATGTCAAAATCCAGTCCGTCCAGGGCCCGGACCTTAATATCGCCTACCCGGTATATCTTATATAAATTTTTTACCCGTATGACCACGGGCCTGTTTTCTTTTCCAGTATTTTCTTTTCCTGCGTCTTTTTCTCCTGCATCCTGTTTCTCAGGGACCGACGACAAGGCCAACTGTTCCTCTGCCAAATCCAGCCTCCTTTCCGGGGCGTAAAAGCGCTCCAATCCGGATAACAGCCTCTATGGACAGACTGTTACTGATTTTGTTCAGTATAGCACAGAGAAGGTGATTTGTTCTTCTGTTTTTCTTTAATCTTCCTTTAATAATTCCTTACACCCTATCCGTTTTCAGTAGCAAATGTAACACGAAAACAGGTAATTGTAAAGTAAATCAGGCCAGAGCGCAGCAAAAGACCGGGCCCCGCTGGTTTTAAGCGGGGCCCGGTTTTGAGGGGTTCTTAATATTTCACAGTACGGTTCAGGAGCAACGTTCATAGGACAGCAGATAGCCGTTTTTCTTCAGCCATTTCATGTCTTGGAATGGGTAAACGGTCCTCCGGTTGCATCGTAAAACGGCTCTTTCCTGGGTACCGGCGCAAGATTGATAATAAATGCGTCTGTGAATTTAAGTAATTCGCCATCGTGCTTCATTTTCGTCTATTCCCATCCTTTTGGAAGATACTTAAGCGTGTTCTTTATCATGTCATCCACCAGAAGCCTGACATCCTCTTCCCGGCAGTTCTTTCCTTTTACAAGGGGATCGTTCATAAATGCCCTGACCACCTTTTCCCTATCCGGATTAAGGGCTGCTTCCATAATCAGCTCATGGTTCTCCAGATGGGGCATCAGAAGTTCCTTTACATTTTCCGGCACTGCTCCCGCAACCACCGGATAGATGTGATCCTTTTCAAAGACCGCATTGGTCTCCACCAGGGCACCCGCGGGCAGGTTGGTAATCTGGCAGGCCGTATTAGGAATATTCACATTGCTGACAACCCTTGTCAGGCCGCAGAGAGCTTTGATTAAAAGGATTCCCTCTTCACCGGTGGGCTCCAGCTTGACTTCTTCCTCACCGGATGCCAGCCTGCGGCCTCTCTCCAGCCTCTCCTTCAGGTCATTCTTTCTCCACTGCACCGTGGTCAGGCCGAATTTCCAGGATGCCACTGTCTCCGGGTCATTCAGGTACTCATTTCCGGGCATGAATTCAGCCAGATGCCTGTCCCCTGCCGCCGCAATCAGGCCGTACCTCTTAAACAGATCCATCTTGACCCGGTTGGCGCACTTAAAGGAGGAATTCATCCAGTTTTCGCCTTCCACTTCATATCCCTGGTCAAAATGCCTGTCAATATACTCCCTGTAAACAGGGAACAAATCGATCCCCTTATAGGAAGCGCTTGAAAACCATGTGAAATGGTTGATGCCCAGCACATTTACATGGATGTCATGCCAGTCAATATCTGTTTCCCCGCTGCTCTCCTCGCAGATTCCCTTAAGTACCTTCTGGGTGCCAAAGACTTCATGGCAGCACCCGAATGCCTTGATTTCCGGAAATACATGATACAATGTCTTTACACACAGTGACATGGGGTTGGTGTAATTAATGACCCATGCCTTTGGCGCGTACTCTTTTATGGCCCCGGCAATCTCCACGAACATAGGAATGGTGCGCAGGGCGCGGACCATTCCGCCTGGTCCTGCCGTATCGCCTACCGACTGGCAGATTCCCAGGCGCTCCGGAAGGTGGACGTCGGATTCCATCTCGTCAAAGGTGCCGGGCAGGATGGAAATGACAACGAAATCACACCCTGTCAGGGCGTTCTTAAGGCTTGCGCTGGTCTCAAACTTCCAGTCTCCTTTGGCGTCGTCCCTCTGCATCAGACGGTTGCCAATCACCTCATTGTTCTTTGCCGCGCCGCCATCAATATCATACAGCCGTATGGTGCCGCTGATTTGGTCCTCCAGGGCAAGGTCTGTCATAAAGGTCCAGGCCCATCCCCGGGAACCGCCGCCTATATATGCAATCTGAATATCCTTCACTTTATTATCACTATACTTCATAGCTTCCTCCTTTTATGTTTACCTGAAATATACCTGCTTTGCATTCCTGTACATGATTCGTTCCTTTTCTTCCCTGGAAAATGCATCGCTGCAGGTGATGTACTGTATAAAATGCTGATAGCTGTCCTCCTTCAGCACCGAGGGTATATCCGTTCCGAAAATGAGTTTGTCTGCCCCTGCTATCTTAATACCATGCCTCAGATACCGCACCGCATTGGGATATGGGTAGGCATCAGGGCCGCAGTTATGGGGCAGGGCCGCTAAATCAAACCACACGTTGGGCAGGGCCAGCTTCTTTAGTCCCTCCACAAGCTTATCCTCGTCCCGCATGGACACGGCCAGCAGATGGCAGACCACAAACTTCATGGCAGGATGCTCCTTTATCACCCGTAAAAGCCGGTCCGTCTGCCAGCTCTCGCTGCCGCATTTGCCGATATCCATGACACACACCAGGCCGTGTTCGTCCGCGTAATCATATTCCGCCTTCATGATATCCCCGTCAAGAGGCAGTGTGAAATGATTGGCCATGAGCCCGGAACCGGTACTCACCTCAAACTTCACAATCGGAAAACCCAGATCCTCAAACAGGTGTTTTCGTATCTGCTCCCTGCCTCTGCAAAAGGGGTCATAGGAAGCCGCGGCACGAAACCGGTCCGGATATTTTTTCACTGCTTCCATGGAATAGAGATTCTGGAAACCAAAGTAATTTCCCTGGAGCAGCACTGCTTTCTCCACTCCGTTTCCATCCATCTTCCTGAGAATGTCCTCGGCAGTCACCACTCCCTGGCTGAATTCATCAGGAAGCATTCTGAACCGTTCCCCTGACGCGTATTCCGCCATGCCGTTTCCGGCAAAGCGCAGCTCTCCCCCTGCCCCTGTCCCGGCTATGTACTGTACCAGATGGACGTGCCCGTCTATTATCTTCATGTCATGTTCCATTTTCATCATCCTTTCAGGCCGGAGGTACTGATGCCCTCAACCAGATATTTCTGGAAGAACAGGAATATAAGGATGGACGGCAGGATGGACAGGGTGGCCATGGCGAACATGGCGCCATAATCCGATGACGATCCAGGGTCGCAGAAAAGCTTAAGCGCAAGGCTGACAGGATACATGCTGGACTTGCTGACATACAGCAGGGCTGAAAGGAAATCATCCCATCTCCACATAAAAGAGAATATGCAGGCCGTTACCAGCGCCGGCTTTATAAGAGGCAGCATGATGCGTGTAAAAATGCGTGCGTAGGAACATCCGTCAATCTTGGCCGCTTCATCCAATTCCGTAGGAATACCGCTGATGAAGTTGGATATCAGATACACGAAAAATCCCTGTATGGCAAAGAAATACGGAACAGTCAGCGGCATGTAGGACCCCACCCAGCCCAGCTTCTGATACCACAGATACTGGGGAATCATGAGCACCTGGGCGGGAAGCATCATGGAGAGCAGCATGGCTGCAAACAGGATGCCGCGGCCTCTGAACTTGAATCTGGCAAACCCGTAGGCCACCAGGGCGGAGGATGCCACGGTTCCCAGAGTGGCCACCACTGAGATGAAGATGGAGTTTTGGAAGAACGTGGCAAAGGAAATCTTTCCAAAGCCCTTCCATCCCGTGGAATAATTGCTGAGTATAAAGTTCTCCGGAATCAGGCTTCCCGCTGTGGTAAATATGGTGCTGTTCTCCTTAAAAGAACTCATGACCATCCATATCAGGGGATAAATCATGATTATGCCAATGACGAAAACAATCACATGGTATACTGCTTTTTTAACCAATCGCTTCTCTTTCATGATTAAAGCCCTCCTTCATATACCCAGAACCGTTTCGTTGCAAACAGGAACAGGGTTATCAGACCAATCACAGCCAGCATGACCCATGCAAGGGCCGCGCCATATCCTGTGTTGTAGAATTCAAAGGACTGCTTATACATGTATACGGTATAGAGCAGGGTGGAATTCATGGGCTTTCCCTGGGTGATGATGTAGCACTGGGTAAAGGCCAGGAAGCCGTTAATCATCTGCATGACCAGGTTGAAAAATATGGTGGGGGTCAGCAGCGGCAATGTAATCTTAAAGAATTTTGCGGGTGCGCTGGCGCCGTCCACCTCTGCCGCCTCATACAGGGACTGGGGAACCTGCTTTAAGGATGAGAGGAAGATAAGCATGGATGAACCAAACTGCCAGACCACCAGTAGTATGAGAACCCATATGGCTGTCCTGGTGTCTCCCAGCCATGAAAAGCTGGTCTGGATTCCCGCCATTCCCAGAAGCTTATTCACCACGCCGTCCATGGCAAACATCCTCTTCCACAGGATAGAGACTGCCACGGAACCGCCGATGATGGAAGGAAGGTAATAGGCCGCTCTGTAAAAACCGGACATTTTGGAATTTTCCAGCAAAAGCATGGCCACAATCAAAGCAAACAGAAGTTTGAGCGGAACAGACACAAATGCAAAGAAAAAAGTTACCTTCAGTGTTTTAAAAAACGTCTCGTCCTGAAACATGGAAATAAAATTCTTAAGTCCTGTAAAAACAGGCGGTGAAAGTATGTCATAGTCACAGAACGAATAATACAATGAAATTCCCATTGGAACAAGCATAAACAGCAGGAATCCAATGGTAAATGGCAGTGTAAACAGGACGCCTGCCACACTTTCCTTGCTGAGCTGCTGCTTTAATGCCTTCATAGCATCTCCTCCTCGCCTTATGAAAAGAGCGACCTACAACAGCCGCTCTTTTTTAATTTACTGATTTTTCTTGGACTCCATGATCTTTGACCCTTCTGTAAACAGCTGCTGTCCGGCATCCTCGGCCGTCATCTGGCCGTAACATACCTGTTCCTCCAGCTTGTTCAGAAGATCGTTTACCTCGCTTGAGCCGTCGGCGGCAGGCGGGTTGATCTGGGAGGAATTGCCGGATACAACGTCATTGATGAACTTAATCACTTCCTGGCTGGTCTCATCCATCTTAGGAGCAATGGAATCAGCTACGGACGAAGACAGAGGAATGCCTCTCTCACCCAGAAGTATTTCGTTGCACTCCACTGAGTTGGTGATGAAGTCCAGTACCTTTGCAGCCTCGTCCGGATTCGCGCTGTCCTTTGTGATGGCAAAGAACTGGCTTGGCTTCAGATAATCGGACTTGACAGGGTCTGCTGAAGGCCAGGTGGTTATGGCAATCTCCACGCCCTCAGGTGCGGCGCTTCGGATGGCTGTGAGCTGGTTGGTGTAGTTAAAGGCACACCAGGACATGGTTTCAGGATTGGAACCATATACCATTGGGTCCTGCTCCACGGAGCCGATGGTCCTCTCTGCAAATATGGAAGGATCCACAACCCATCCGTCCTTTATTCCATCCTCATAGAGTTTGAAATAAGATACATAGTCATCTGCTGTTCCGCCCAGTTTTCCGTCCTCAAACATGACTACATCGTTGGCCCGCAGGAAATACTCGATAAAGTTCTCACCATTGTTATATGCAATATTGGTCTTATATCCTGTCTTCTCCCTGACTTCCTTGCAGAGGGCAATGAACTCGTCCATGGTCATGTTGTCTTTTACCGTGATTCCCGCTTCGTCAAGGGCTGTCTTGTTGTACAGCAGAGCGGGCGCATTGATGCCGTTGCAGATTGCATAGAGTCCGTCCCCTGCCTTGCCGGAGTTCAGTACATCTTCATTGCAGTTCGACACGTCGATGGTGCCGTTTTCAATATAAGGTGTCAGGTCCACCAGCAGATCATTGTTTACATACTGCTGGATATATTTGTAATCCATCTGGACAATGTCCGGCATGGAATGTCCGGCAGCCGCAGTTGCCAGCTTGTTCCAGTAATCCGCCCACTCTGAAAACTGTCCGTCAAATGCAACTCCGGGATTCTGTTGTGAATACAGCTCCAAAATGGCCTGTGTACGCTCATTCCTTACCTGATTGCCCCACCAGGCAACCACCATCTCCGAGCCGTCCCCGGACGGGGCCTTTTCCCCGGCTCCTTCTGCCCGCGAACCGGCCGCCCTGGTATCCGCGGTGCCGGAACCGCCGCATGCTGTCAGGCTTGCTGCTGCCAGGGCAGCTGTGAGCATCAGTGCTAATTTCTTTTTCATGATGAAAACCTCCCTCGTTCTTACGTTCTTTTGATGAAATGATTATACCTGCTTTTTCCCGTCAAACCAATCAATAAAACCGATGTCCATGGTTAATTTTCCGACTTTTTTATACCGTTTATGCAGATGCAACTTTCCCTTGTCCTGTTGAACGATATGGTTTATATTAATCTAAGACAGTCAATTCCCACTGAAAACAGGAGTAACGTATGAGATACCTGAACCAGATAAAACGTGATTTTGAAAATCTCTCCATGAAAAATAAACTGCTGGCCGTTGTATTGTCCAATGTGGTGCTGATTCTACTCATAGCGCTCATGGGGCTGCGCATTTCCTCCAGTGCATACAATGAACAGCTCTACAAGGCCATCGCCGGAAATCTGTCCTTTTCCTCCCAGACCATTTCCGGCAATTTAAAAAGCATCGAGACCCTTTCCTCTGTCATCATCTCCTCCTCCGTGATTCAGGATTCCCTAAACCGCATTGACAGTACGGATGATCCCCTTATATGGTCCGACAACAACCCCCGAATCAGCGCAGCCATCAACAATTACCAGCAGGCCTACAAAAATAACGGTGTGGCTGCTATTGCGTTAAATAACCGGCATTTCCAAAACCTGACTAATTTCGTGGTCATAAACAATGCGGATACGGACACGGTACGGGACGCGGTGGACAAGGCCAGGGAACGGGAAGGAGCCATTACCTGGACCATTGACTATGACCACGGCCTGTATATACTCAGCCGCAGCGTCAGGAAGGTATACAACCTGGAGCTGGATCATCTGGGAGACCTGCTGGTCTTTGTGGATCTGGACCGGATTGTAAGGGATGCCAACCGTGCGGTAACCACCTACGGCGACTCCGGCTACATTCTCTTTGACGGGGACCAGCTCATATACACCTCTGACGGGATTGACCCGGAAACCGCCAATGGGTTCATGAAACAGACCGGCCAGCCCTACAGCATCGTACACCAGAACGGTCACAGCTATTTTGCAGTTAAGAACACCATTCCCTACTACAACTGGACCTACATAAACCTGGTCCCCTATGACCAGATTTCCAATTCCACAGGCATGGCCTACCGCCTTATCCTGGCCATGCTCATTGTTGGCTTCATCGCTGCCATGGCATTTTCCAGGCGTCTGACCCGCTACATTTTAAAGGACTTCGACCTTTTAATACAGAAGATGGAGTTTTTCAGCAGCACGGAGCTTAAGATGCCTGAGGTGGAGGTGGACTACAGTAAACGGACCGATGAAATCAGCAGGCTGCACCAGCATTTTGACACCATGGCCGGTCGTATCCAGTACCTGGTCCAGAACAATTATGTGAATCAGATTTTAAGCCGCGACGCAAAGCTTAAGGCGCTGGAATCCCAAATTAATCCCCATTTTTTATACAACACCCTGGAAACCATCAACTGGCGGGCAAAGGCATTAAAGGACCAGCAGATTTCCTCCATGGTGGAATCCCTGGGAACCCTGCTTCGGGCCACCCTCAGCAGCAAAAAGCCTCTTGTGACCCTGGATTATGAGATCGGCCTGGCCGGAAGCTACATGACCATTCAAAAAATACGCTTTGAGGACCGGCTTCTGTTCCATGTGGAGTGTCCCGAAGAGCTGGGAAAAGCCCTTATACTGCCCCTTACCATCCAGCCCCTTCTGGAAAATGCCATACGTTACGGCATGGAGGAAATGATGGATACCTGTGAAATCAGCATACGGACCATGAAGGGAGGGGGCCTGCTGATTGTGGAGGTGTCAAATGAAGGCTCTGTATTCGAGGACGGCCTTCTTGAAAAGCTTCAGGACGGCACCAAGAATGCCCACGGCTTTGGCATCGGCCTGGTCAATATCCACCAGCGCATCCAGATGCTTTTTGGGGAAGCCTATGGACTGTCCTTTAAGAACGAGAATGAAAAAGCCATTGCAATCATCACTATACCATACAAAACAGAGGAAGATGACTATGCTTAAATTAATCATTGCGGACGATGAACGCATCATCCGCGAAACCATATCCACCATCATCAATTGGAAGGAATACGACATCGAGGTGGTGGGCCTGTGCAAAAATGGAATGGAAACATATGACATGATAATGGACGAGACGCCGGATATCGTGCTGACTGATATCCGGATGCCCGGCATGGACGGCCTGGAACTGATTCGCAGGATTTCCGGTACGGACCTGAACGTACAGTTCATCATCCTCTCCGGCTACGGGGAATTCGAGTATGCCAAGGAAGCCATGAAAAACGGGGTTAAATACTATCTTCTCAAACCCTGTAATGAGCTGCAGATCATTGACTGTATCGAACAGTGCAAGAAGGACTGCTACCAGCAGAAGCTCATGGAACGGATTGTATCAGACCGCTTCATGGCAATCAACAGCATGAACCACAACGTCATTTTCAGCATCATCAATGACAGCATATGCCAGAACCGGGGTTTTCCGGATATCATCCGTTCCTATGAATCCTATATTGACTTTAAATTCACGGTCTACAGGCTGTACTATGTGTATTTTCTGCCCTTTGAGCATCTGGAGGAGTTTCTGGATGATTTAAGGCTGTATTGCAGCCAAAATATTTCCTCCGTCATCATCCACGGCGTATACGTCAATAACACACTGCTTCTGTTCTTTAAGGACTTTGCCGCAAACTACCAGGACCTGGAGCGTTTCATCTGCCAGAGGCACTATCCGGGCCAGGCCGTAGCCCTGGAAACCGAATCCACACTGTATTCCAACCTGGAACAGCTTCTGGTGGTGGTTCTCAAGAAAATAAGGCGTTTTGGAATGATTTATTATATCAATAATTTTCATCTGCTCTACACCTGCAATTACAACACCCATATCAATGAATTGGAGCAGCTATGCCAGTCTATCCTGGACCGACAGCCGGATTCCATGCAGAAGCTGACCGATCTCATAAAGGATATAAATGACATCACCTTTTTAAAACAGATTGCCAGCAACCTGTTCATGAAGCTTACCCTGAACAGTCCCTACCTCTCCTCCACCTGGCTGACTGAACTCCTGGTCCGGATTGAAAATGAACAGTGCTTAACGGACTTAAAAAACCTTGCCATTGACCGGGTGGAGGACATAATGAGAGAGCCTGACAGCGGGCAGTCCGTCAGCACCATGACCCAGCAGATATTTGATTATGTAAGCCGGAATCTGCAGGATGACAACCTGACCCTTAAATATATTTCAAAAAACTATCTCTTCATGAATGTGGACTATGTCAGCAAAAAATTTCTGAAGGAGACCGGCACCAAATTTTCCACCTACCTGACGGACATGCGGATTAAAACAGCCAAGCAGCTTCTGGCTTCCAAGGGTCTGGATAAGATACAGGATGTGGCCCAGGAAGTGGGACTCGGAAACAACCCGCAGTATTTTTCCCAGCTGTTCAAGAAAAAAACAGGCATGACTCCCAGCGCCTACATCACACAGGTCCTGGGAAGACCCTGCAAATAAAAAGCAATCATTTTTTATAAAAGCCTGTAATTTTTACTTGACTTATACCGCATTCTATGTAAGAATATGACGAGGCACAAATCAGTGCCAT
>UMIC01003852.1_pt1 | contig 10903 bp, 6 predicted proteins | sample 1965681 | NCBI WGS metagenome assembly UMIC01 (sample SAMEA4836114, study PRJEB28245) | human gut metagenome | biome: gut microbiome; material: fecal sample | place: Denmark | collected 2008
GCCGTACACCGCCGGCGCCACGTTGTCGGGATGGCCTTCGATGGCGGCCGCCAGCTCGAAGATGGAATCGCGGTTGAGCCGGCCCTCCTGCGCGAACGCGGCAGCGGCGGCGATGCCCGCCACGATGGCTTCGGCGGACGACCCCATGCCGCGCGCCTGCGGGATGTTGTTGTGCGCTTCGAGGATGAACCCGACCTTGCCCAGGCCGAAGGTCTGGCATGCCTTGCGGAACGTGGAGACGACCAGATGGGTCTCGTCGCGCGGCAGCGTGTCCTCGCCCTCGCCATAGATCAGCACTTGCGCGGCGCGATTGGACGGGTCACGGCTGAGCGTGAAGGTGAGTTCGTCATGATAATCGAGGGCGAGGCCGACCGTGTCGAAGCCGGAGCCCAGATTGGCGCTTGTAGCCGGCACGCGGACCTTGACCTGTGTACAGATTGGTTCCATGATTCCTTGATTCAGCGATTCCGTCCCCGCTGATGGGGGAGGGGAGCAAACGATAGTGAGATCGGGGTGGTTTCGCGGAAACGCCGCGAAACCACCCCCAGTCGGCTTTGCCGACAGCCCCCGACAGCGGGGGCAGGCAACCGTATGACTAGTCGAGCACGCGCAGGATGGACGGCTCTCCGGTGACGAAGTCCAGCGTGCGGACGGCTTCGACAGTCTCACGCAGCGTGACCTCGTCGGTCAGATGCGTGACGATGCGCAGCTGCTGGATCTCGCCGTCATAACCAGGATCGGTCATCGTCGGCTTGAGATCCTGATTGACGCCGTTGATCGACACGCCGTGGTCGGCGAACTCCTTGGCGATGGCGGCGAGCACGCCCGGCTTGTCGTGGATGAGGAACCGCACGGCGAACGCGGCGCGGCTGGCGCTGATCGGCGCCTTGGGCAGCTCGTGGTACATGGGGATGGACGGGCCGGTGCAGCCTTGAGCGATGTGGCGGGCTTCGGTGACCACGTCGCCGACGACGGCGGAAGCGGTCGGAGCGCCGCCCGCACCGCGGCCGTAGAACATGAGGTCGTCGGCCGCCTCGGCCTTGACGAACACGGCGTTGAATGAGCCGTGCACGGATGCCAGCGGGTGCGATTCGGGAATCAGCGCCGGGTAGACGCGCGCCGACACACCGGCCTCGCCGTTCTCCACGACGGCGAGCAGCTTGATGACCTTGTGCTCGGCGGCGGCCGCGGCGATGTCGTCGGCGGTGATCTTCGTGATGCCCTCGACGCTCACGTCATCGATCGTCACGTTGGTGTGGAAGCCGAGCGTGGCCATAATCGCGGCCTTGTTGGCCGCATCGTAGCCTTCGATGTCGCCGGTCGGATCGGCTTCGGCGTATCCCTTGGCCTGGGCGTCCTTGAGCACGTCATCGAACTGCAGGCCCTTGGTGGTCATCTCGTCGAGAATGTAGTTGGTGGTGCCGTTGACGATGCCCAGCATGCTGGTCACCTTGTCGCCCGCCAGGGATTCGCGCAACGGCAGCAGGAACGGGATGGCGCCACCAACGGCCGCTTCGAAGTAGATGTCGACGCCCTTGGCCTCGGCCGCGGTGTAGATTTCCGGGCCGTACTTGGCAAGCAGCGCCTTGTTGGCGGTGACCACGGAGGCTCCCGACTCGATCGCGGCCATCACGAACGTGCGGGCCACTGTGGTGCCGCCGATCAGCTCGACGACGATGTCGGCGTTGGTGGCGACCTTCATCGTGTCGGTCGTCAGCAGAGACTTGTCGATCCAGGGGAAGTCCACCTCATCGGGATCCAGGCAGGCCACGCCGACCAGCTCGATCGGACGCCCGATGCGGGCAGCGAGTTCGTCCTTCTGCTCCACCAGCAGACGTGCGGTCTGTGATCCGACGGTTCCCGCTCCCAACAGTCCAACGCGGATGGGGTTGTCATTCAGCTGTGCCACGGATTTCCTTCCTTCAGCGGTGTTTGGCGCGCCCGGCCGCCACTCACCGATAGAGGGTCGCCGGGCCGGCGTCACTGTGTACCATCCTACGGAATGAATCCGACACGCCGCCCGTCAACGCCCCGGAGGCCGGATCCAGCTCCCAATGGCCTCGTTTCCCTTGGCTTTCCACTATGTAGCAGCGCTAACGACACGCCGCAGTAAAGTAGATTTACAAATTAACGCCTTAAACAGAGAAATCGTGAAACACCAGCTTCCCGTAAGGCTGAGCCCTTATACACCCGCCATGTTTCCTGCCTATTTAGCAAATAATCTTAACGAAACACGGGCCTCATATCGTAAAAGTCACGTACCATTGTTCATTGAAGCGGCGTTGCTGACATACTCGCGAGCGTCCGATCCAATGGTGGGATGGTACGTGAACGGGAATTTTGGCGGAAGAAAGCGCCGTCCGTATCCTCAGAGGGAGGTTGGAATGAAAGCATATATCCAGCGCCTTGGTCGCGCTCTTATGCTGCCCGTTGCGTGTCTGCCTGCTGCAGCACTCTTCCTGGGCATCGGTTATTGGATCGACCCGAGCGGTTGGGGTGGCAGTAACGTCGTCGCTGCCTACCTGTGCAAGACCGGCGGCGCGATCCTCGACAATCTGGGCCTGCTGTTCGCCGTTGGTGTCGCCATCGGCATGGCTCGCGACAAGGACGGCGCCTCGGCACTGTCCGCACTGGTCGGTTTCCTGACCGTCACCACGATCATGGGCTCCGCGTCCATGTTCCTTGGCTTCGACGCCACCAAGGTCGACACCGAGCACCCGGCATTCGCCGCTGGCGCCATCGGCAACAAGAACGTGTTCTTCGGCATCCTGGTCGGCTGCGTGGCAGGTGCGCTATACAACAAGTTCGGCAAGACAAAACTGCCGGACTTCCTGGCGTTCTTCTCCGGCCGCCGTTGCGTGCCGATTCTGACCGCTGCGGTCATGTCCATCATCTCGCTGCTGTTGCTGTTCATCTGGCCGGCCGTCTACGGTGCGCTGGTCTGGTTCGGCGAGTCCATCATGGGCCTCGGCGCCGTCGGTGCCGGCATTTACGCCTTCTTCAACCGTCTGCTTATCCCGACCGGTCTGCACCACGCACTGAACAACGTGTTCTGGTTCAACCTTGCCAACATCAATGACATCGGCAAGTTCTGGGGCAGCGCCGACCCGGCCAGTGGCGCGGTCATCGCCACCGGCGGCTTCCACCCGTTCGGCGTGTACGTCACCGGCATCTACCAGGCCGGCTTCTTCCCGATCATGATGTTCGGCCTGCCGGCCGGTGCACTCGCGATCTACAAGAACGCCAAGCCCGAGAACAAGAAGGCCACCGGATCCCTGATGCTCGCCGGTGCGCTCGCCGCGTTCCTCACCGGTGTCACCGAGCCGCTGGAGTTCTCCTTCATGTTCGCCGCCTTCCCGCTGTACGTGGTGCACGCGCTGCTCACCGCCATCTCGGTGTTCATCGCCGCTTCGTTCCAGTGGATCGCAGGCTTCAACTTCTCCGCAGGCTTCATCGACTGGTTCCTGTCGCTGAAGGTTCCCGCAGCTCATATGCCGTGGATGCTTATCGTTCAGGGCCTCGTCTTCGCGGTCATCTACTACTTCGTGTTCGACTTCATGATCAAGAAGTTCAACATGAAGACCCCGGGCCGTGGCGATGACGATAACGACGATGCCTCCTCCGCAGCGTTCGACACCGCGACCTCGTCCACCGGTGACAAGTACGCCGACCTCGCCGGCAAGCTGTACGCCGCTCTGGGCGGTCACGACAACATCACCGAAATCGAGAACTGCATCACCCGTCTGCGCATGGGTGTCGTGGATTCCTCGAAGGTCGACGTCGACGCCATCCGCAAGACCGGCGTCCCCGGTGTCAAGGTGATCGACAAGAAGAACGTCCAGATCATCGTCGGCACGCAGGTGCAGGCCGTGGCTGACGCTCTGTCCGCCCTGTACGGCAAGCCCGTCATCGGTGGTGGTTCCCCAAAAGCGTGACGGCAGCCCCCGCTGCCGCTGCCCCCGCCCCCAAGGTGAAAGCCGCTGACAACGCGGTGCTCGCCCCTGTGGACGGTGCCATCAAGCCGATCACGGAAGTGCCCGACGAGACCTTCGCCGCCAAGATCCTTGGCGACGGATTCGCCGTGGTTCCCACGTCGGGTCGTGTGGTCGCCCCGGTGGCCGGCAAGATTACCACGGTCGCCCAGGCCAAGCATGCAGTGGGCATCACCACTCCCGCCGGAGTGGAAGTGCTCGTGCACATCGGCGTGGATACTGTACAGCTCGCCGGATCCCCGTTCACGATGATGGTCAGCGAAGGCCAGCAGGTGAACGCCGGAGACGCGCTGGTCGACGTGGACTGGAATGTGGTCAAGTCCGCTGGAAAGCCCACCGACGTGATCGTCGTGTTCACCAACCCGGCCAAGATCGATAAGCTGTCGATCACCGCCAAGGGTGCGGTGGCTACCGGCGCTCCGATTGGCACCATCGTCACCAAGTGATTCGGTAGACACAACCGCAACAAACAATAAGGAGTCCTCCCTGATAGCCGGGGAGGACTCCTTTTTTTGAGTTCTACTGCTTTTGCTTTTATATCTTGCCGCTGGCGCTGAACGGTCAGCCCTGATCCAGATCCAGCAGGTCGTCAATGGTCTGGCGACGGATCATCACATGTGCGCCGGCTTCACTCACGGCGACCACAGCAGGAATCAGCGCCTGATTGTAGTTGCTCGCCATCGTGCGGCCGTATGCGCCCGTCACCGGCACGGCGAGGATGTCGCCGCGCCTGAGGTCGGCCGGAAGCCTGTCCTCGTGCACGATGATGTCGCCGGACTCGCAATGCATGCCGACTACGCGCACCAGCATCGACTCGTCCGACCCGCGACGGTTGGCCAGCCGGACCGTGTAGTCGGTGCCGTACAGCGCTGGACGAATATTGTCGCTCATGCCGCCGTCCACCGACACGTACACGCGCTCATCGATGGGATTGCCGGTCTTGTCTTTGGCGTCGGACAGATGCACCGGCTTGATCGTGCCCACACGATACAGGGTCACGCCGGCCGGGGCGACGATCCATCGTCCTGGCTCGAAGCTGATGGCCGGCGCGGGCACACCGAGCGCACGGTTGATGGCACCGACCGCTTCGGCGAGACGACGCAGCTCGACGCGCACGTCCATCGAATCCTCGCCGTCGGTGTATGCCACGGAGTATCCGCCGCCCAAGTCGACCTCGGGCAGCGTATAGGCGTCGGTGGCGTAGAAGGTCTTGCGCAGCAGCATCATGCGCTTGGCGGCCTGGATGAAGGCGTCTGCGTCATGGATGTTGGAACCGATATGAGAGTGAATGCCGACGAGTTCCAACTCGTCGGACCGTGTGAGGATGTCCTTGAGCACGGCCAGTGCCGGCCCATCCGCCACGGTTTCCATCGCGGCGGCGAGCGCCTTGTCCTTTTCGGGGATCTCCTCGTGGCTCAGGTCGTACGGGTACTTCACGTCGTAGTGCAGTTCGCGCTCGGGCTTCGCGTTCCCGTCACCGGCATCACCATCGCGTTCGGCGATGTGCGCGTTCGTAACAGCCGGCGTCACGCCTGCTGGATCAGCCGTGAGTTCGTCCAGTACGCTGAGTGCCGCGGCATCGGCGCCGACCGGCAGCAGCGGCACGCCGAACTTCTGATCCTCATGCGCGGTGGAGATGTATTCGTGGCCACCGGCGTGAATGCCGGCGGTCACGCGCAGCATCACGCGGGCACGCTTGCCGAGTCGTCGCGCGATGGCGGCGATGCGGGCCGGCTCATCCGGCTCGTCCACGACGATTTTCGCAAAGCCCTGCTCGATGGCGAGTTCGATTTCCGCGTCGGACTTGTTGTTGCCGTGCAACACCAGACGACGGCCGGGGACGCCTGCGGCGAGCGCGATGCGCATCTCCCCCATCGAGCATGTGTCGACGAGCATGCCTGCATCGGTCACCAACCGCACGACTTCTTTGGAGAGGAACGCCTTACCGGCGAAACTCACGTGCGTGGTGGAGTTGGTGAAGGCGTCGGCCGCCGCGCGCACGAAATATCTGGCGCGGGCGGAGACTTCGTCAGTGTCGATCAGATACAGCGGGGATCCGAACTCGTCAAGCAGCGACTCAGCGGTGCGCCCGTGGAACGTCAGGGCGCCTTCGGCATTCACTGCCGTCGCCACCGGCCAGATGGGGGTGATACCTTGCGTTCCGTCCACACGCACAGCAGATCCAGTCATTGCTCCTCTTTCGCTCAGGGCTTGCCGCTTTTCCTATTACTGTGCCATTGTGCCAGAACCGGCACCGTGATACCACTTCCCAACCATAAGGCGGAGGCTCGGTCGGAGAGTATCTGAATGAGAACCGCCCCCAGTCGCGCTACGCGCGACCAGGGGCAGCCTAGGTCACATCTTGTCGGGGGCGGTGACGCCGAGCAGGTCGAGACCGGAGGCGATGACCGTGCGCACGGCGTCGTTGAGCTTGAGGCGTGCGGCGGCACGTGCCGGTTCGGGGTTCTTGGCGATGCGCAGTGCCTCGCGAGCGGCGTCATCCAGACGCTCTTCAGGGTCGGTCAGCGCCATCGGAACCACGCGCTCGACGTTGTACCACTTGTGGTAGGCACCGGCCAGGTCCTCCAGATAGTGCGCCACCTTGTGCGGGGCACGCTGGTCGCCGGCCAGAGCCAAAGTCGCCGGCCACTGGGCGAGCGCGGCGAGCACCTCGCCGTCCGCCTCGGTGTCAAGCAGGCTCAGGTCAGCGCCTTCGGTACCGATGCCCGCAGCGGCCGCGTTGCGGTCCACATTGCAGGAACGCGCGTGCGCATACTGCACGTAGTACACCGGGTTCTCATTGGAATGCGAAGTCAGCAGATCCAGATCGATATCCACCGACGTGTTGTAGTCGGTACGGGCCAACGAGTAACGGGCCGCATCCACGCCAACGGCCTCAACCAGATCGTCGATGGTGACGACGTTGCCAGCGCGCTTAGACATGCGTACGGGCTTGCCGTTCTTCATCACATTGACCAGCTGGCCGATGAGAATCTGCATGTTCACGCCCGGCTCGTCGCCGAAGGCGGCGCACATGGCCATCATACGACCGATATAGCCATGATGGTCGGCGCCGAGCATGTAAATCGCCACGTCGGCCGGATCCACAGCGCGGTGACGCTTGTTCCAGTAGTAGGCGATGTCGGCAGCGAAGTAGGCGAAGTCACCGTTCGACTTGATGATGACGCGGTCCTTGTCATCGCCATGCTTGGTGGATTCAAACCAGGTGGCTCCATCCTTCTCGAAGATGTCGCCGCGACTGCGCAGCTCCTCAATCGCGCGGTCGACTTCTCCGTCCTTGTATAGGTTGTTCTCGTGGAACCACACGTCGAAGCGGACTCGGAATTCCTTCATCGAGCGCTGAATCTCGTCGAACATCATCGGCACGGCACGCTTGCGGAACTCCTCGCGCTGCTCGGAATCGCCCTCGCCGAGCGGGTTGCCGTCCTTGTCGAGGCCGCCGTCGACGCGCGGCAGGCCCAGCACATCCACGCCATCGGCCTCCGCCTCGGCGATCACGCGGTCGGCGATCTCGTTGATGTACTTGCCCTTGTATCCGTCAATGGGCGTCTCCTCGCCGTGCGCGGCTGCGACCAGGGACTTTGCGAAACGGTTGATCTGCTCGCCGTGATCGTTGAAGTAGTATTCGCGCACAACCTTGGCGCCGTTGGCCTCTAGCACGCGGGCCATCGAGTCGCCGACGGCGGCCCAACGGGTGCCGCCGATGTGAATCGGGCCGGTCGGGTTGGCGGAGACGAACTCCAGGTTGAGCGTCTTGCCGCCGAGGTGCGCGTTCTTGCCGTAGCCTGCGCCATCGGCCAGCACCTTGTCGACCACCGCGGCGGCGGAGGCGGAATCCAGCGTAATGTTGATGAAGCCGGGCCCCGCCACCTCGACGGTCGAGATGCCGTCGGCGGCGGTCAGCCGCTCGGCGAACAGCTCGGCCAAATCGCGCGGCTTCATGCCGGCCTTCTTGGCCAGCTGCATGGCGGCGTTGGAGGCCCAATCGCCGTGCGCGCGATCCTTCGGGCGCATCACGGCGAATTTGGCGGTTTCGGGAATCAAATCGTCGGTCAGGGTACCGGCTTTTCCGGCGGCGACCAGATCGTGGGCAATGGTTTCAATCAGTTCACTAAGCGCTTCAGGACTCATTCTCCCTAGTGTACCGGGCACTTTGACAGCGAACGTCCGGTTCATGCACCGACGCGGGATCGGCCGGCGTCACGCCTGGGAGCGATCGTCATCGTCCGGCGACGAGAACGGTTCGGGAAGCCCGTGATATGACGAACAAGCCTGCTGCAACGGCGTGATGTTCTCGCCGAGCAGTCCGCTGACGCCGTGGCGCAGCAAGCCGTTCGCGGCATCGTATGAATCCACCGAGTCGACATATACGGGAATTCTGCGCAGCCGCGCATTCCGCAGCAGTCTTGATGTGACGTCCCGCGTGCGGAACACGACGAAGTCCATGGCCTCGCCGCGCATTCCACGGAACATGGGATGCTTTCGCTGCTTTCCGCCGCGCTTCGCCGTCACTTCGCGGCGCACGGTCTCGACCCGCGCGGCCCCGTCCATGAACCGCGCTTCGCTCGTGCCGTCATCGTCCCATTGCGTCAGATCGGGCCTGCCGCTGGCGCACAGGCCTACATGCCACTGCGGACGCATGCTCTTGAAGACCATCACCGCATACGGGTTGGCCGACATCACCATCAGATTGCCGGCGTATTTGGAATCCTCGACCACACGCACCACGGCATCGGCCACTTTCCGGGCATACCGCGCGTCCGTCTTGATGTCCAGCAGCAAGCCGAACCGCCGCTGCCCCGGACGTGACATGGAAGCGTCGCCCAACGCCTGACGCAGCGTGGGAACCGAATACCGCATGCCGCGTTGCTGCATGATCATGCGCTGCAATGCGGACAACGGCATACTGTTCACCAGCACGTTGCGACCGCCCGCGTCCAGACGCCCGGTTCTGCGGTCATGGAACACCACGGGTATGCCGTCTTTGGTCAGCCGCACGTCGATTTCGGCGAAATCGGCGCCGTTCTGCTTTGCGGCGCGAATGGAAGCCAGCGAGTTCTCGGGAGCATGCCGGGTGTCGCCACGATGCGCGATGACGATCGGGCGGTGCTGTGGCGACGCCAGTGCGATCGCATCGAACACCCAGCCGACCACATGCGTCGTGCCCATCACCAATCCGGCAAGCATGGCGATACATGCCAGTACGGAAACCACCGCCACAACGGATCCGGACAGCCGTCCTCGTCCTTCGCGCCCGTGCATCTCACACCCCGCTTCCATATTTCGCCGCGCGACATAGTCGCGCCAACGCCATTGGTGCAGGTCATCATAGGCCGCGCAGCTGTGTTCGGGGCATTCGAGGGTAAGAATCAGGGTGATCCGCGTCACTCCTTCACCACCGCATCACATATGCGGTGGATTGGCCGGAGATGATTTGGGAGACACGTTTGGTGACTCTATATAGCGTGTCACGTGTGAACCACCCCAGTCGCTTTGCGACAGCCCCGCCAGCGGGAGCGTTGGTCGTACTCCCGCTGACAGGGGGCTGTCGAGCGGAGCGAGATTGGGGGGGCGCTCCCAAAGCGTCCGTAAGTGCGCACGGTCGTCGTTTCGGCGCGCACTTACGGACGCAAATCACCTTCATATACGCCGCATCCGACGGAACCATCAGCATCGGCGCAACATGGTTATGCAATACGACTCACAGCAGTGAGCCTCCACCATGCATCTGGTGGAGGCTCACTGCTACGGCTTTGGTTGAAGGCGGGTTACTGTTCGGATTCCCCGCGAACCGTCACAGAACTGCGATGGCGTCGATCTCGACGAGGGCGCCCTTGGGGATGTCGTTGCCGCCGATGGCAACGCGGGCGGGCTTGACGGAGCCGATGAACACGTCGGCGTACCGGGCATCGACTTCCTTGAAGTCTTCGACGTTCTTCATGTAGATCGTCGCGCGCACGACGTGCTCGATGCCGGTGCCGGCCGTGTCGAGAATCTGCTTGATGTTCTTCAGCGCCTGGGCGGTCTGCTCACCGGCAGTGTCTCCGGCCAGCTCGCCGGTCGTGGGGTCGATGCCCAGCTGACCGGACACGAACACGAACCCGTTGGCCTTTACCGCCTGGCTGTACGCGCCCAGCGCCACAGGCGCCTCCGACGTGGCGACCGCTTCCATCTTCTCGCTCATGACTCCTCATTCCCCGCGGGTATCCGCGATTATTGTCTGCGTTGCGACGCGCTTGTGCACGCTTACCGTGTAATAAATATACCTATGCCGCCCATCCGGTGATGCGTACATGTACGCACAATGGACAGGCGGCATGAAAAATCGGGGTCATCGTCGAAGGAGTAGGCGACGATGACCCCGATATTCACTCGTTCACGCCGATCCGGAGCAATGATGCGACCGGATCAGATGGTGCGCCAGGCGATACCGCTGGGCGCCAGTTCGATGCGCTCGATGCGACCGTCGCCGCGCTCCACATACGTGGACTGCGCGCGATCCGTGTTGTTGACAACGCAGTAGCAACCCGACTTGTCGAACACCGCGACCTCGCACTCGGGGTTCGACGAGCTGTATGCCGCATACTTGCCCTCGTTGTGGGAGGCCCAGAACAGGGCACGCTCCAGCAGACGGGCGTTCGCGGCCGAGTAGGGCAGACCGGAGACGTATACGCCGCGGCCCTTGCCGTACTCGTTGACCGCGAGCTGCACCTGACCGCCGTCGGCGCGCAGCAGCGTCACGTCCTCGTTGACCGGGAACGTGTTCGCGATCGGCTCGCCGAAGTCGATGCCGCCAAGCTCGCCGATCGCCTGACCGCCGCCGCAGCCCGACAGGGGCTTGCGGTATCCGGCGTCGAGGAAGCCCTGCAGCACACCTTCGCCCAGATGCA
>UMIC01029977.1_pt1 | contig 10900 bp, 7 predicted proteins | sample 1965681 | NCBI WGS metagenome assembly UMIC01 (sample SAMEA4836114, study PRJEB28245) | human gut metagenome | biome: gut microbiome; material: fecal sample | place: Denmark | collected 2008
GGTTATGTCGTTGAGTGATCATCTGTCTAGGCCTTCCGTTGCCGAAAGGCTCAAGCGACCTACCTGAAAGCACGACGGGCCGCCGTATCGCTTTCTGCTCGGTCTTGCTTCGAATGGAGTTTACATGTGCCCGGCCTGTTACCAGGACGGCGGTAGTCTCTTACACTGCCTTTCCACCCTTACCATGGCAAGCCATGGCGGTTTATTTCTGTTGCACTGGTCTGGGAGTCGCCTCCACCGGACGTTATCCGGCATCCTGCCCTGTGAAGCCCGGACTTTCCTCGTCTGAACCCTTTCGTCTGTCCAGCCGCGATCACCTGGCCTGCTTGCGCAAGTGCTATTTTAACATTATTGCTTTAAGATGTAAAGCACTATTTCTCATTTCTTCCTGTCGTAGAACCTGTAAAGGTTACTGTAAACGGAGTAAACAGTAACCCTGTAAATAATCATTTGAGTAAATCTTTATACTCTTTCTTTTCAAGTTCCTTCTCATATGCAGCATAGGCTTCTGACAGAGAGCTATACACTTGACCACCCCCGGCCATAATAACCTTTTTATACCCTTCTTTATCTAGGTGATCGGAGATTGCCACATGCGTTACCTTGTTATTTTTGCCAATTCTCGCGGCAGTTGTAGAATTCGAAACATAATATTTCTCGTCTCCTGTTTGAATCAATATTGGAATCTGCTTACCAACTCCCACCTTATCGATATCAAATGAAGTCCAGAACAAATATCTTTCAGATTTCTTTTCTGCCCTTCCATTTCCCAGAAACGCCCATGTGCCATTCTTCAGCAGGCTTTGTTCGCCCAATACTTTTTCAATTTCCGGGACAAAAGTTGAAGAACTCGCTTTCGAATCAATTTCAAAATTCGTATTATTCTTTATCAAATCCAAATTCAGACAGCCACTGCTTTCCAGAGTTTTAAAGAAATTCTCACTCATGTCATAGCTATTTGATGCAGAAGTTCCATCCCCGCTCCACACAAATTTGGTTCCCGTTTTCTGGTCAAACGAAACCTTACAGGTTCCACCTGCTCCTGGTTTTCCAATCCAGTTATCCGTATCGCCTTCTTTTACCGAATGGCTGATCCCCCCAATTGTAATTACATCCGCTGACTGCCAGTCATACTGTTTCTGTTTCAGATTGACAATAACCTCTTTATTATAGATTCCCATGTTTGCCTCAGTCAGCACTTCTGCATAAGCAGCGCGTACATTTGCAAGGTCTGCTGCTTCCCTGCTTTTTTCCAACTGACTTCCGAAAATAGGTATTGCAACAGCCACCAGTACCGCAATAATTGCAACCACGATCAAAAGCTCTGCCAATGTAAAGCCTTTGCGATTTATTTTCATAAAATACTCCTCAACTTCTTACAAGCACATCTGCTTCATCAGGTGTTAAAACAGCTTCCCCCTATAAATTCTCTTAACAGGGAATTATTAGGCACTTCCTCGCTTGGCACAGCTACAAAATAATCAAAAAATTTCAGCAGCCTGTTTGCCTCCAGATATTCCGGCTCCTCTTTGGAAATTCCGAAGAGAAGAGGCTCTGCGTATACCTTCAGACATGCCAGTTCATAGATCAGTGCCGAGTTAAACATAACATCCGCTTCTTCCTGGTATGGAAAAATATTCTTCTCTTCCCCTCTTCTTACAGATGGCCACCTTGCAATGGTATCCTTGGCAGAGGTTCCTCTGGTTCTTGCATCCCGGACGATTCTGCGGATCAGCCTTCCGTCTGTGGTAGGAATCCGGTTGTGTTCATCAATGTTCAGCTGGGTGAGGGCACTGATATAGATTTTGAACTTGCTCTCCTTCGGAAGCGCATAGCTTAATTTGTCGTTCAGACCATGAATTCCCTCAATAACAAGGATGTCTTCCTTCCCCAGCTGGAGAAAATCGCCTTTATATTCTCTCTGCCCGGTCTTGAAGTTAAACACCGGAAGTTCTACTCTCTCTCCATTAAGAAGTGCCAGCATATCTTTGTTGAACTGCTCCACATCAATGGCTTCCAGACACTCATAATCCTTTTCCCCGAATTCATCCAGCGGGGTATGCTCTCTGTTTACAAAATAATTGTCAACAGCAATGGGATGTGGCTTCATTCCATGTGCCGCCAGCTGAATAGACAGCCTGTGGGAAAAGGTAGTCTTGCCGGAGGAGGACGGACCAGCGATCATGACGAACTTCTTGTTTCCAGCCTCCACGATCTGCTCTGCAATTCTGGCAATTCCAGACTCCTGGATGGCCTCCTGCATAAGAAGGATCTTCTGTATCCCCTGGGAAACGATCTGGTCATTCAGCTCACCTACTGTGGAGATTTCCAGCTTTCTGCCCCACTCTTCAGAATCCTTCTGCACCTGGAAGATTTTCTCCTGGGGCTGGAATTCCGGAAGCACATCCGGAGTCTTAGCCTCCGGCAGAATCAGCACAAAGCCTTCATCATACAGCTTCAGGTCAAAATATGGCACATAGCCGGTATCGTAAGCCATTGCCCCATAATAATAGTCCTCAAAATTCTCTATGCTGTAAATATTCACCCTGGAAACCCTGCGATAGCGGAACAGCTTCTCTTTATCATACATTCTGTGATGATGAAAAAGTGCAATCGCTTCATCCGTTCCTACACTTCGTTTCTTCACCGGGATTTTCTGCTCCACCAGCTCTGTCATCCGCTTCTTTACCTGGTCAAGAAATGCCTGATCCAGCTTCTGTTCTCCTTCCATGGTAAAGTAAAAACCGCTTCCTACAGAATAATGAAGCACCACTTTATCTACTTTTTCTTTGCCTGCAAGATCGTAAATTGCCTTTAAAAGCACCAGACATGCAGTTCGCTTATAGGTTTTATTTCCAATGCTGTCTTTTGTGGTGACCAGCCGGACTTCACCGTCCCGTTCTGCTTTTTTATGAAGCTCACAGATCTTGCCTCCTGCAATTACAAGAATAACAGGGGCCGGGCTGGTCTTTTCGTACGCTTTTACAACTTCTTTATAGGTAATTCCCATGGGAAACTCTCTGGTTTCCCCATTGATTGTAAGTTTCACTGCATGATCCATAAAATCTCCTTTTCTGATCCGAAAGACCAATTAGGCTAAACATAAATCACATTTACCAAAACCAAACAACATTATTCTGACAACTCATTTTATCTCCGGGCGGACATCATCTCGCCCATCCACAACAAGTCTCCCCTTTATAATATAGTATACGGGCTTCTCACCTTTGCGCAGCTGACTGTAAGCTCCGGAAACGCTTTTGCCAGTCTTTCCTTCATATCTTCCATAAAAATATATTCCGTACCGTAATGACCTGCGTCAATGATTGCAAGCCCCTGGGCTACGGTGTCAATTCCGGTATGGTGGTCAATATCACCTGTCACATATACATCCGCCCCGGCTGCAAGCACATCCTGGATCATGCTTTTACCAGAGCCGGTACATACGGCAGCCGTTTTCACAGTCTGTTCCAGATTTCCGTACACTTTCACATCTGAAAGCTTCAGGTTCTTTTTCACAAGAAGGGCGTACTCCTTTAAAGTCATCTCACAAGGCAGATTTCCCACGCGTCCAAAGCCAATGGGCTCTCCGTCTTTTTCCCCGGTGGCACAAAGTACCTTCGTATCTGACAGTTCCAGATATCCGGCACTTAAATCTGCCATTCCCAGAATATCATAGTTGGTGTGCATTGCATAATAAGATATTCCATGGCGCACCAGACTGATAATCTTCCGTCCTGTAAAGCTGTAATTATTGATCTTCTTAATACCGGAAAAGATCATAGGATGATGGGTAACGATCATGTCAGCGCCAGCCCGGATAGCCTCGTCTAACACTGTTTCGGTAAGATCAAGGGCAAGAAAGACATGTTTTACCTCACTCTCGTCATCTCCTGTAAGAAGTCCCACATTATCCCAGTCTTCTGCAACTGCTGCAGGAAAATTTCCTCCCAGCCAGTCTGTCAGTTCTTTAACCTTCATATTCTTCCAGCGCAGCAGCGATCAGCTGCGCCTCCTCCTTTACTTCCAAAATGCGGGCAGTAACTGCCTCTGCCTTCGGTGCCGCTTCCAATTGTTCCAGAATCTGGGAGCGGATCCGGGATTCCCGCTGAAGATAACGGTAAAGCACCTGGTTCTTTTCCTGAAGAAGATATTTGCCAAAGGCTTCCTCCAAGGTGTAAGCAGCTGGATTTTCCGGCATTTCTGCCCCTTCATCAGCATGCAGGTTCTCAGAAAAAGCGGCTTTCACAGACGTATTTTTTGTGAAAGAATCCACGTTAAGTTTCAAACTGCTGTGAACATTTTCCCCAGGCACCACCCGCATCATGGGATAAAATTTTCCATCCTCTTCCACCATTTTCTCTTCTGTGATCTCCCAGCCTTCGGACTGGATAAATCTGCGAAAATGGGGAATGTCGGACTGTGGCTGTAAAATCAGCTCAGAGAAAGAATTTCTCACAGACCTGCCATCTGTGAGAATCCTTTCCATAAGGGGACCGCCCATACCTGCGATCACAAGGGTGTCACCCTCTCCGGCTTTCAAGCCTTCAAGTCCGTCTGAGAGCCGGGTCTGTATGTATTCCTCCAGTCCATACTGCCGGATATGTTCCTGTGCCCTGGAAAGTGGCCCTTTTCGCACATCCATTGCAATGGCGGATGGAATTTTTTTCTGCTGTATCAGGTATACCGGCAGATATCCATGATCGCATCCCACATCTACCAGCCGGTTTCCTTCTGTCACCAGGTCTGCGATTGCAGACAGTCGTAAGGATAACTGCATAGTCCTCTCCTTAATCCAGATAATCCTTCAGCTTGCGGCTGCGGCTTGGGTGACGGAGCTTACGAAGAGCCTTTGCCTCAATCTGACGGATACGCTCTCTGGTAACGTTAAACTCCTTGCCAACTTCCTCAAGTGTTCTTGCACGTCCATCATCAAGCCCGAAACGAAGGCGAAGAACCTTCTGTTCTCTCTCAGTAAGAGTGCCAAGAACTTCTACCAGCTGTTCCTTCAAAAGAGTAAATGCTGCAGCATCAGCCGGAACCGGAACATTGTCATCCTGGATGAAATCTCCAAGATGGCTGTCCTCCTCTTCACCAATAGGGGTCTCCAGAGAAACCGGCTCCTGGGAAATCTTCAGGATCTCACGCACGCGGTCAACCGGCATGTCCATCTCTTCCGCGATTTCCTCCGGAGTAGGTTCACGTCCAAGCTCCTGGAGTAACTGTCTGGAAACGCGGATCAGCTTGTTGATCGTCTCAACCATATGAACCGGAATACGAATGGTACGCGCCTGGTCTGCAATGGCTCTTGTGATAGCCTGACGGATCCACCAGGTAGCATAGGTACTGAACTTGTAACCCTTTCGGTAATCAAATTTTTCGACAGCCTTGATAAGACCAAGGTTACCTTCCTGAATCAGATCCAGAAAAAGCATTCCACGTCCTACATAACGTTTTGCAATGCTGACAACAAGACGAAGGTTGGCTTCTGCCAGACGCTTCTTGGCATTTTCGTCGCCCTGTTCCATTTTCTTTGCAAGCTCGATTTCTTCTTCTGCTGAAAGAAGCGGAACTTTACCGATTTCTTTCAGATACATACGAACCGGATCCTCAATGCTCACACCTTCCGGAACAGAAAGATCGATCTTGTCCAGCTCTACTTCTTCCTCATCGTCCAGACCATCAATATCCATGTCATCGTCCAGCATAAGGTCATCTGCACTGTTCTCTGTGATACGCAGCACATCTACCCCACTTGCCTCAAGGAAATCGAAGATCTTGTCCATCTGTTCCGCATCCAGTGGCTGGTCTTTGAAATAATCACTGATTTCCTGATATTCCAGTACGTTTTTCTTCTTTTTTGCAAGCTCCAGAAGTCCCACCAGTTTCTCACTGAATTTGCCCATATTCATTTCCATAGGTACTCTAACCTCCATATAGTGTTAATATTTTATCCTTATTCAAAAGAAATATGCAATTGCTGCCTTTTTCTTCCAAGCTCCTCCAGATCCTTCTTGGCCTTTACAAGCTCCTGTAAAGCCCCCATATCTGCAGGATCCCAGTTTTTATTTTTCTCCGCCAGACTCTCCTGTTTAATGCGGATCAAAGCATCGGAAAATGCTCTCTGCTGTTCCTCCTTTGTCTCAAGGTGGATCGTGGCATTAAAGAGAGAGGCCACCTCTTTCTGCTCTTCACTGTCTGTAAAAGCATTCAGAAGTCTGGCCGGATTCACATCTCCCTCTTCGTGCTGCTTCCAGAGCATTTCTGCCACCTCTTTATAAAGAGGAACTACAAAATCTGAAGGGGAAAGATATTTCTCCACAGTATCAAAAATTGCCGGATAGGTAACCAGCCAGGTAAGCATCAGCTTCTGGGATTTATCTGCCGCGCTCTCCTTTTTTCTCATTGGAGAGCCGCCGGATTTTGGCTGAATGCGCTTCTCCGCAGGCGTACCCTTCAGAGCAAGGGTGTTTACACGCTTCCGAAGGTCTTCCACACTGATTCCATATCTGCGGTATTCTTTTACAATTGCTTCAATATACAGATTCCGCTCCAGTTCATCAGAAAGTTCCAGAAGATACTGGGCACACCGCTCAAAAAACCGGTTTTGTCCCTGTGGCTCATCCATAGGAAAATCACCGGAAGCAATACTTACCCGGAACATAAAGCTGTCCGTAGCTGCCTCCAGCCTTTTCTCAAAAGCCTCTGCGCCTTCTGCTTTGATAAATTCATCAGGATCCTTGTGAGGCCGTAAATTCACCACTCTGGAATTCACGCCGGCTTCCCGTAGAATGGGAATGGCTCGCAAGGCGGCTTTTACACCAGCTTCATCACTATCGTAAAGAAGAAGCACTTCCTGTGTATACCTCTTCACCAGACTGGTATGTCCGGATGTAAGCGCCGTTCCCAGAGAAGCCACTGCATTGGTAAATCCCGCCTGGTGCATGGAGATTACATCCATGTAGCCCTCGCACAGGATCAGGTAATTTTTCCTGGTGGTTCTGGCTATATTCAATCCGTACAGATTACGGCTCTTGTCAAAAATACGGGTCTCTGGCGAATTCAGGTACTTGGGCTTGCCGTCTCCCATCACTCGCCCGCCAAATCCAATCACCCTGTTATTGACATCCATGATTGGAAAAATAACACGATTCCAGAATTTGTCATACATGCCCTGGCGTTCATCCACATTGAAAAGGCCGGATTCCCGAAGAAGTTCATCACTGTAATTCTGGGATTTCAGATATTTATACAGGTCATCACTGTACTTGTCTGAATACCCCAGACCAAATTTCCTGATCGTCTCTTCGCTGAGACCTCTGCCTGTAAGATAATCGTGGGCATTTTTTCCACCTTCACGGCGCAGCTGGTAATAAAAATACTGAGCCGCTTTCTTATTGATCTCAAGCAAGGCTGCGCGCTTCTCCGCTTTCGCCCTTGCCTCCTTGGAATATTCGATCTTGGGAAGTTCCACACCGGCACGCTCTGCCAGATGGGAAAGTGCTTCTCCAAATGAATAATTCTCATATTGCATTACAAAATTGTATACATTTCCTCCAGCTCCGCAGCCGAAGCAGTAATACATCTGCTTGGACGGCGTTACGGAAAAGGAAGGGGTCTTCTCATTATGAAAAGGACACAGACCAAAATAGGAGCTTCCTCTTCTGGTCAGTCTTACATACTGGGATATCACGTCTACAATATCATTTTTCATTCGCACTTCTTCAATGATATCGTCGGAATAGCGCATGCTTATCCTCCTTTGATTTGATATGCCGCATATCCAAGAAAATGCGACATCTTTCGCGTAAATAAATATTATATCTCATTGCAAGAGTTTTGTCCACGTCCTAATAAACCTCCCAGGCTCTTGGTATGAAAATCTCCTTGAATTTCTTCATGGAATACTGATCCGTCATTCCTGACAGCCAGTCACATACCGCCCGGTCTTTGGGAACTCCCTTTTTCTCAATAAGAGCAACGTACTCCCTGGACATTGCTTCCGGGTGATCTATGTAATAGGCGTATAATTCTGTCAGCATTTTAATTGCCTTGGATTCCTCACGCTTCGCAATGGGATTCAGATATACTTTCTGGAACATCTCTGATCGAAGATCCATGAGTGCCTGCTCTACAGGAGCAGACATCTGAATGGAAGGCTGGTCAATGCTGTGCTCAATCACATCATGTACAAAGGTATTCAGCCTTTCTCTTGTGGTCTGTCCAAGAAACTCCCTGAGACTGGCAGAAATATCATTCTCTGTAATGATCCCAGCTCTCTGGGCATCGTCCATATCATGATGAACATAGGCAATCTTATCAGAAAAGCGGACTACCTGTCCCTCCAAAGTGGACGGATGACCGCTGGTACGGTGATTCAGGATTCCGTCTCTTGTCTCCCAGGTAAGATTCAGTCCGTCTCCATTCTTCTCCAGTACTTCCACCACGCGGACGCTCTGACGGTAGTGGGCAAAGCCCTCAGGATGAACGGTATTAAGTGCGGTCTCTCCTGAATGTCCGAAAGGCGTGTGACCAAGGTCGTGTCCCAGTGCAATCGCCTCCACAAGATCCTCATTCAGGCGAAGTGCCTTAGCTATAGTACGTGCGATCTGGGATACCTCCAGAGTGTGCGTCAGCCGGTTCCTGTAATGATCTCCTTCCGGAGCCAGAAAAACCTGAGTCTTATCCTTCATCCTGCGAAAAGCTTTGCTATGTAGGATCCTGTCCCGGTCTCTCTGGTAAACCGTCCGGACGTCACACTCTTCTTCCTCCCGGTCTCTTCCTCTGGAACGTCCACTGTATGCGGCATAGGGACTCAGCAGTTCCAGTTCTCTTTCTTCCATGCTCTCTCTGATATTCATATATCTTCTATCCTCCAAAGACTGACAGGTACGCCGATAATCTTCCTCCTATTAATTATATTCTACACAAAATTTCAAATTCCTCTTTTTTTCAAAAAAAACTTGAAAATTTTTAATTTTTTTCAAAAAATGTGTTGACAATCATATACCCCTTTGTTATACTAATATCCGTCGCAGCGAGAAAGAAAACTTTCTCCGAGAAACGCGATATGCGGAAGTGTCGGAACTGGCAGACGAGCAAGACTAAGGATCTTGTAAGCATTGCGCTTGTGTGGGTTCAAGTCCCATCTTCCGCATGACTATTTAATAGTCACAATTTCATATTTTATCGCGCAGAGGTTTTTCCTCTATGAATGCGATATGCGGAAGTGTCGGAACTGGCAGACGAGCAAGACTAAGGATCTTGTAAGCATTGCGCTTGTGTGGGTTCAAGTCCCATCTTCCGCATGTACTACGTAAGTAGTTACAATTTAATATCTGATCGCGTAGAGATTTTTATCTCTGTGAAATGCGATATGCGGAAGTGTCGGAACTGGCAGACGAGCAAGACTAAGGATCTTGTAAGCATTGCGCTTGTGTGGGTTCAAGTCCCATCTTCCGCATTTTTTTATTTTATCAAGAAGTGTCAAAAGCCTGCAAAGCGCCTGTTTTGCGGGCTTTTTTGGACTCCGAATGTTCAGGAGGTATACAAAGGGTGTCTTTTCCTAAAATATTGGGTAATCAAACTTGTTGAGGGGCTCTCTTCGTGAGGGGCAAACTTCCGGTTTTTATAGCGAAACCCTCACAAAAGACCCTCAACAAGTTTGGCAAACCCTCAAGAACTTTGATTATCCAAAATATTCAAGTGGCTCAATCACTTCTTTTTAAAGTTTTATATGTTATTTTTGTTAATATTCGACAGAATTTGAAACATTTTATCTATTTTCTACCTGTTGCACGGATCGTATTGTCACACTATTTTCCACACTATAGCCATTAACAAAATATCATAATCATTCTATTTCTTTCTGCACTTATATGATGTATACGTTTTAAATAAATATAATTGGTTTGTCTCTTTCATCTTATCATAATACTTCTCTTTTACCTCTTTCATAAAATCATCAATTGCATCTTGATGGTTTTTCAAAAACCAGCTAATATGATTTTTTATATAATTTTCTCTGATTTCAGCATTATTCAAATCGTTTGGTACTCTTTTCATTCTCTCATCAATACTGTCAAATCCCAAAAATTTTTCTTCTAATCGTTCCTTTGACATCCGAATATATTCTGGATTTATATCAATACCAATACCATTTCTATTAGTGTTCTGGCACACACGTAACAATGTACCACTACCAAGAAAAGGATCTAACACCACATCGCCCTCATCAGATGACGCTAATATCATTCTTTCATATAATCCTTCCGGTTTCTGAGTCGGATGTTTCATTCTATTCTTATTGCAATAATGCATATGTGAAAATTCCCATACATTTCCAGGATTCGCTCCTCTCATATTATTAACAGATCTATAATACTTCTGAGGCACCCTAATCTCATCTAAATTAAATTTGAACCTTTTCTTATCTTTTGTAAACATAAGTATATCATCGTGTCTAGGAGAATAGCCTTTAGTTTTTCCTATTCCTTGAGTATAATACCAAGTAATCCAGGAATTAAAGTACATTTCCATTTCCTTTTCCAAAACAGTATAAATATATGATATATATTTCATTCCCATAAACACATACATTGTACCATCGGGTTTTAATACTCTTACAGCCTCCTTTATCCATTCTCTAGAAAAATTTAAATACTCATCAAATTCAAATTTATCATAATTATTGCCATAGTGTTTATTCAAATTATAGGGTGGATCTGTTACAATCAAATCCACAGAATTAGACTCTATTTTTTTTAACTCTATGATAGCATCTCCACAAATTGCTTCCAAATTTATATCCATATAAATCATTCCTTTCTTCAACATATTATGATATAATACTTTGAAATAACCAAAAAGGAGGATACAAAATGAATCATCACTTCGAAAC
>UMIC01006578.1_pt1 | contig 10848 bp, 8 predicted proteins | sample 1965681 | NCBI WGS metagenome assembly UMIC01 (sample SAMEA4836114, study PRJEB28245) | human gut metagenome | biome: gut microbiome; material: fecal sample | place: Denmark | collected 2008
TGTGTAAATGTGTTGAAAGGATTGGATCTGAATATAGAAAAAGGAGAATTCTGTGTTTTGCTGGGACCATCGGGGTCTGGTAAATCAACATTACTGAATATCATCGGAGGAATTGATGGTGCGGACGAGGGCAGTATTACGATTGAAGGCGAACGTCTGGAGGATATGACGGAGAAGAAACTTTCACTGTATAGAAGAAAGCATCTGGGATATATTTTCCAGATGTATAACCTGATACCGAATCTGACGGTACGGGAGAATATTGAAGTAGGGGCATATTTGAGTGATCATCCGTTAGATGTGGATGAATTATTACATACGCTGGGACTTTACGAACATCAGAAAAAACTGCCGAATCAGTTATCAGGAGGACAGCAGCAGAGAACTGCGATCGGACGTGCAATTGTCAAGAATCCGGATATCCTGTTGTGCGATGAGCCGACCGGTGCGCTGGATTATCATACGTCCAAGGAAATCCTGAAACTGATCGAGACGGTCAATCAGAGATATGGCAATACGATTATTATGGTTACGCATAATGATGCGATCAAAGACATGGCCGACAGAGTAGTGAAGCTCAGAGATGGAATGATCCGGAAAAATTACAGAAATGAAGTGAAGATTCCGGCAATCGATCTGGAATGGTAAGGGGGACATGACAAGTGAAAAGTCCTTTAAGAAAAAGATTACTGCGGGAACTTAAAAGTGAATTTGGAAAGTATTTAGTTGTCTTTATTATGATGGCAATCACGATTGCATTTGTATCCGGATTTCTGGTGGCGGATGGAAGTATGATCCGGGCATACGATGACAGCTTTCAGAAATATAATATAGAAGATGGGTATTTCCGGACGAAAAAGAAGCTGACTACAACACAGAAAGAAGACATCGAAAAATCGGATGTAAAAATATATGAGAATTTTTATATAGAACAAAAGCTGACGAACGGAAGCACTGTGCGGTTTTTTAAGAACCGGAAAGATGTAGATAAGGTATGTCTGATGAAAGGAAGGATGCCGGAAAAGTCTGGTGAGATTGCCGTGGACCGTATGTATGCAGAGAATAACAGCCTGGAAATCGGAGACTGGGTAAAGAGTGGAAAGAAGGCATTTCGGATTACAGGACTTGTGGCTCTTTCGGATTATAGTGCATTATTTCAGAATAATAATGATACGATGTTTGATTCTGTAAAGTTTGGAGTGGCGATCGTTACGGACAAAGATTTTGAAGCATTAAACCAGGTGAAACTACAGTATAATTACGCCTGGGTTTATGATAAAAAACCGGAAACAGAGAAGAAAGAAAAGAAAATGGCAGAAGATCTGATGGAAGACATGACTGGTGTTGTGATGCTGGAAAGTTATGTGCCGCAATTTCAGAATCAGTCGATCTGTTTTACCGGGGATGATATGGGAAGTGACCGTGCGATGATGGTTATGCTGCTTTATATTGTAATGGCAATTCTTGCATTTGTCTTTGGAATTACGATCAGTAATACGATAAGAAAAGAAGCCGGAGTTATCGGTACGCTTCGTGCATCCGGGTATACAAGACGTGAACTGATCATACATTATATGTCGCTTCCGGTTGTGATCACGCTGATCGGTGCGCTGGTTGGAAATATTCTTGGATATACGTTATTAAAGCAGGTATGTGCCGGTATGTACTATGGAAGTTACAGCCTTCCGACATATGTAACGATCTGGAATGCGGAAGCATTCTGGATGACGACGGTTGTGCCGGTTATTATTATGCTGACCATTAACTATGGTATTTTATATTACAAATTAAGGCTGTCACCACTTAAGTTTATAAGAAGAGATCTTTCTTCCCGAAAACAGAAGAGAGCGGTATATTTGAGCACAAAGCTTGGAATTTTCCGAAGATTCCGTCTGAGAGTTATTTTCCAGAATGTCAGTAATTATATGGTGCTGTTTGTAGGAATCCTGTTTGCCAATCTGTTATTATTCTTCGGATTGTTGCTGCCATCCGTATTGGATCATTATCAGGAAGAAATTCAGGGAAATATGCTGGCGAAATATCAGTATATACTTGAGGTTCCGACAGAGGCAATGAGTGGGAGTAAACTGGAAAGTTTACTGGCACTGATGCAGTATTCCAACGGGACAGAGACAGAGAATAAAACTGCAGAAAAATTCAGCGCATATACATTAAATACAATTCCGGGACAGGCGAAGAGTGAAGAAGTGATGCTGTACGGAGTAGAACCGGACAGCAGATATATCAAGGCAGATCTGGGGAAAGGAGTCTATGTATCAGCTGCATATGCAGACAAATATCAGGTGGAACCGGGAGATAAGATCACATTAAAAGAAAAATACGAGCGGAAACGTTATACATTTAAAGTAGACGGAATCTATAATTACAGCGGAGCTGTCAGTGTATTTATGAGTCGTGATAAGCTGAACAGGACATTTGATCTTGGAAATGATTATTATGCAGGGTATTTTTCAAATACAAAGATCAGGGATATTGATGAGAAATACATCGGCACCGTGATTGATCTGGAGGCATTGACGAAGGTTTCGAGACAGCTGGACGTATCTATGGGAAATATGATGGGACTGGTCAATGGATTTGCAGTCATGATCTATATGATCGTCATCTATCTGTTATCAAAGATCATTATCGAGAAAAATGCACAGTCTATCTCTATGACAAAGATACTTGGATATACGAACGGAGAGATCAGCAGGCTGTATATTATGTCGACAATGCTTGTGGTTATCATAGAACTGCTTATAAGTCTTCCGATTGAAAAGGCAGTGATGAATGTGATCTTCCGTGCGATGATGATGTCAAGTATGACAGGTTGGATCACACTGTGGATCGATCCGAAAATATATGTGGAAATGTTCCTGGTTGGATTTATTACCTATGTGGCGGTAGCACTTCTGGAATATCGGAAGATCAGAAAGGTTCCGATGGATGAAGCGTTGAAGAATGTGGAATAATCAAAAGAACGCATAGAAACGTATGACAGAAGGAATTGAATATAAAAAGAGGAAGGCAGAAAGGTGAAGTGAAGTTCATTATTGAGAAGAAAGGAATAAAATAGTTGTGAAAATACACAAAAAGAAAATGGTAAATTTATTGGTTATGACGAAAAATAAAAAGAATATAGACAAAGACAGGCATTATTGGTAATATGATAACAAGTTTGTTATTACGTAATGGTAAGCAAGACTGTTTATGGTGCAAGAGATCAAGAGATTTTGTATTATGGGCAGTCTTTTTTTATCATATTGTATCAATGGTTGTTAAGATTGAATTAGAGGTGAGAATGGCTGTGAAAATAGTCAGAGTTCTGAATACGAATGCAGTTGTCAGTAGTGATCAGGAGGGAAGAGAACTGATCATAACAGGAGCAGGAATCGGGTTCAAGAAAAAGAAGGGTGAAAATCTGGATGAAGCACTGGCGGATAAAACTTATTATCTGGAGAGTGTCGATGACAGCAGGAGACTGCAGGAAGTAGTAAAAGAAATATCAGAAGAATATTTGGAGATTGTAAGCCGTATCATAAAGACAGCGAGGGAGGAAGGATTGAAAGTCAGGGATTCCCTGTATGTGACACTTACAGATCATATCAATTCCGCAGTTGACAGATATCGTGAGAATATAGCATTAAAAAATATGATGAAACTTGAGATCCGTAAATTTTATCCAAAAGAATATGAAATCGGATTAAGGGCAGTACAATGGATACAGGAACAAAATGATGAGAATCTAGGGGAAGACGAAGCTTCATTTATAGCGATGCACATCGTTTCGGCCGAACTTGGCAGCGGAAGTAATGTAGATGTTAATAAGATTACGAAATTGATTAATGCAGTTCTTCAGATTGTCAGAATCCATTTTAAGATAGAATTTAACGAGAAATCGATATCGTATGAACGGTTCCTAACTCATTTGAAATTTTTTGCGACCAGAGTATTTGATAATACCATTTATCAAGACAGCATGCAGGAAATATACAAAGTATTGATAGAAGAGAATGAATATGCTTATTCAGGAGTCAGAAAAATTGTGGAATATATTGAAAAACAGTATTCTTACAAATTGACAATAGATGAAAGATTATATTTATTAATACACATTAAAAGAATATTAGATGAACAATCAGAATAGATTGCAGGTTTGTTATTATTCAGTTAAGCAAGACCTGACTTAAAAGAAAGCAGCGGTCCCGGGAATCGTATGCTCTTTTAAGTCGGGTCTTTGTTATATATATGAAAAAATAAAAAAGAAAATTGAGGTAAATGAAAATGGATTACGAAAGTGTAGCAAAAAAAATCCTCCAAAGAGTCGGGGGAAAGGAAAATGTAATCAGTCTGGTACATTGTATGACGAGACTGCGTTTTACATTAAAAGATGAATCAATTGTAGACGATGAAGCAGTGAAAAAGACCAAAGGCGTTATGGGAATCATGAAAAAAGCCGGTCAGTATCAGATTATCATCGGTAATGATGTGGCAAATGTCTATACAGAGCTTAATAAGCTTGGAAATTTTTCAAACGAAGTACCGAAAAAAGCATCACAGAATAAGGAAAAACAGAATGTATTTTCTATGCTGATGGATACAATCTCCGGTATCATGGCACCGGTTATTCCGGCAATCATCGGAGCTGCAATGATCAAAGTACTTCTTACATTACTTCCAATGATTGGTGTTCTGAGTACAAAAGGTGATACTTATAATCTGTTAAGTGTTATGGGTGACGGCGCATTTTTCTTTATGCCGGTATTGATTGCGATATCTGCATCTAAAAAATTTGGAACGAATATGTATTATGCGGCAAGTATAGCGTTGATTATGTTGCATCCAAATTTTATTTCATTCATGAATAGTGCAAATGATGCAAAAGAAACTGTAAAATTTCTTAAATTTATTCCGGTAACATATGCATCTTATGCTTATTCTGTTATTCCGATTATTCTGGCAGTATGGTCGCTGAAATATGTCGAGCGTCTGGTAGATAAGATTACACCGGTAGTAACCAAGAACTTCTTAAAACCGATGTTGGTAGTGCTGATCGAAGCACCTATTGCATTGATTATTCTTGGACCTTTAGGTGCAATCTGTGGTAACGTATTATCAACAGTTGTTTATACAATTCATGATAAACTTGGATTTATTGCGATCGGTCTTGTGGCGGGTGTATATCCTTTCGTTGTTATGGCAGGTATGCATCATGCATTTACACCAATCAAACTGGGAATGATTGCTTCCACAGGATTTGAAAACTTTATCTGTATCGGAGAACTTTGCTCTAACATGGCACAGGGTGCTGCATCGCTTGCAGTAGCAGTAAAGAGTAAGAACAAAGATTTTAAACAGATTGCCGGATCTTCTGCATTTTCTGCATTATTTGCAGGAATTACAGAGCCAGCTCTGTATGGTGTAACATTACGTTTGAAACGTCCGATGTTAGGAGCATGTATCGGTGCTGCTGCGGGTGGATTATTTGGTGGACTTTTCCAGATGAAATGTTTTGGTATTGCGACACCTGCGATCGTAACAATTGTTCAGTATGTAGAAAAAGGGAAACCGCAGAGTCTGTTATTTGCAGCACTTACGATTCTCCTTACAATAGTGGTTGCATTCATTGCGACAATGATCATTGGATTTGAAGATGTAGTAGATGAAAATGATGATGAATTAGACATGCTGGAAACAGAAAGCAAAGAAGAAGTAAAAGTAATGGAGAATGCGATTGATATTGCAAGTCCGGCAGAAGGAAAAGCAATTTCACTGTCAGAAGTTGCAGATGCAACATTTGCACAGGAAATTCTTGGAAAAGGTGCGGCAATCGTTCCGGAAAAAGGAGTGATCTATGCACCATTTGATGGAAAAGTAGATGTGATGTTTGAAACGGGACATGCAGTAGGTCTTGTAGGAGAGAATGGGGTAGAACTTCTGGTACACATCGGAATCGATACCGTAAATCTGGAAGGAAAATATTTCTCACCGAAGAAAGCAGCAGGAGATGTTGTGAAAAAGGGTGATGTGTTGATCGAATTTGATATTGAAAAAATAAAAGAGGCTGGATATGATGTAACAACGCCGGTGATCGTTTCAAACACAGATCAGTATGCAATAGTTGAAAAAACAGCAACAGGAGAAGTAACAAAAGAAAGTAACCTTATCAAAGTTCAGTAAAGGAAAGGAATATGGATATGGAAGAAATGAAAGTGACAAGATTTCCAAAAGACTTTCTATGGGGAAGCGCTTCAGCGGCTTATCAGATTGAAGGTGGATGGAAAGAAGATGGAAAAGGTGTGACAAACTGGGATACATTTGTACGTATCCCAGGGAAAACATATAAAGCAACGACCGGTGATGTAGCGGTAGATCATTATCACCACTATAAAGAGGATATTGCATTAATGGCAGAGATGGGATTAAAAACATACCGGTTTTCTATCTCCTGGGCCCGTATTTATCCGGAAGGAAGAGGTACGGTCAATGAAAAAGGACTTGCATTTTATCAGGATATTATTGATGAATGCTTGAAATATGGAATTGAGCCGATGGTGACAATTTTCCACTGGGATCTTCCGCAGGCACTGGTGGATCTGTATGGTGGATGGGAAAGCCCGGAGATCATTCAGGATTATGTGACTTATGCAAAGACTCTCTTCGAAAACTTTGGCGATAAAGTGAAATACTGGATTACATTAAACGAACAGAATATATTTACTTCTCTTGGTTGGTTGACAGCACAGCATCCGCCTGGAAAATTTGATGACCAGAAGACTTTTTATCAGGTTAATCATTATGCTTTTATGGCACATGCCAGGGCAGTACTTGCTTATCGTGAAATGGGTGGAAAAGGAGAGATTGGTGCAAGCTTTGCGTATGTACCATCCTATGCGTTGGACTGCAAACCGGTAAATGCAATGGCAAAACGTGATTATGATGAATTGAAAAATTTCTGGTGGATGGATATATATGCATATGGGCGTTATCCAAAAGCTGCGATGGCTTATCTGAAGAAAAAAGGTTATGCTCCGGAAATTTTAGATGAAGATATGGAGATATTGAAAAAAGCTGCCGGAGAGATTACATTCATGGGTGTAAATTATTATCAGAGTTGTGTGTGTGAGTATAATCCAATGGATGGAGTTACGCCGTATGGTACGATGAATACAACAGGTGTAAAGGGATCTGCCCAAGAACTGGGAATGCAGGGAATATATAAGAATCCAGTAAATCCATATCTTATGACAACAGATTGGGATTGGACGATAGATCCGATGGGGCTTCGCTTTTGCTGCCGTGAAATTACAAGCCGTTATGGTCTGCCAATTGTGATTTCTGAAAATGGATTGGGAGCATTTGATAAAAAGACAGAAGATGATCAGATTCATGATGAATATAGAATCCATTATCTGGAAGAACATTTGAAAGAACTAGGAAAAGCAATTGAAGAAGGCTGTGAAGTTCTGGCATACTGTACATGGTCATTCACAGATCTTTTAAGCTGGTTAAATGGTTATCAGAAACGTTATGGTTTCGTATATGTAGACCGTGAAGAGGAAGAAGGCGGTACATTAAACCGCTATAAAAAAGATAGCTTTTACTGGTATCAGGGTGTTATCAAATCTGATGGGGAGAATTTGTATAAATAGGTATAAATAAAAAAGATTATTGTGATACAGAAATGAAATTCCGGCACAATAATCTTTTTTTGTTTACAAATCCGTTTGTATTATCCACTGATTTCGCTGAATCATTTTTTGAGGCGGAAGATGATGTAGATGAGATGCAGGCACGCTTGGAACTAGTTAACCTTCTGGTTACATACAAAGGTTCGATCGGTGACAGCCGTCATGATGCATTAAATAGAAAATCATGTGTAAAGAATAAATACAACAACTGTCTTGTCACATGTAAACAACAGTGGTATAATGTGAAAAGTTTAAGCGGTCAGAAGAATATATATGGAGGACTGTCAGTAAACGGAAAGCAGTATAGAAAAGAGGATGTTGTATTATGAAACTGAATGCAGATGTAGTAATAGTCGGAAGTGGGGTTGCCGGACTTTTCAGTGCCTTGAATTTACCTGAAGAACAGGAAATCATACTAATTACCAAATCAGATCTGGAAAGCAGTGATTCTTTCCTTGCGCAAGGTGGAATCTGTGTATTAAGAGATGAAAAAGACTATGACAGTTATTTCGAAGACACGATGAAGGCAGGACATTACGAGAACCGGAAAGAATCTGTGGATATTATGATCCGTAATTCCAGAGATATTATTAATGATCTTGTGAAATACGGCGTAGAATTTGAAAAGAAGGACGGAAAATTTGCCTATACAAGAGAAGGTGCACATTCCAGACCGAGAATCCTGTTTCATGAAGATGTGACGGGAAAAGAGATCACCGGCAAGCTGCTTGCGCAGGTGAAAAAGCTTGAGAATGTAAAGATATATGAATATACAAAGATGACGGATGTGATCATCGAAAATGGAAAATGTGTGGGAATCAAAGCAGAGAATGAAAACGGAACATACGAAATCTATGCGGAGAATACAATCCTTGCAAGCGGCGGAATCGGTGGAACATACCAGCATTCGACAAATTTTCCACATCTGACAGGAGATGCGATTGAAATAGCAAAGAAACACAACATTCGTCTGGAACATCTGGATTATGTACAGATTCATCCAACGACATTATATTCGAAGAAACCGGGAAGACGTTTCCTGATCTCAGAGTCTGTACGTGGAGAAGGTGCGGTTCTTTATAATAAGAATAAAGAGCGTTTTGTAGATGAGTTGCTGCCGAGAGACGTGGTGACAAAAGCAATTAGAGAAGAGATGAAAAAGGATGGAACCGATTATGTATGGCTTTCTATGGAACATATACCGAAAGAAACTATTTTAAATCATTTCCCGAACATTTATGAACACTGTCTGGAAGAAGGCTATGATGTAACAAAGGAATATATTCCGGTTGTACCGGCACAGCATTATTTCATGGGTGGAATCTGGGTTGATTCGGATAGCAGGACGTCTATGGAGCATTTGTATGCAGTTGGAGAGACAAGCTGCAATGGTGTTCATGGTGCGAACCGCCTGGCAAGTAATTCCCTTTTAGAAAGTCTTGTATTTGCAAAACGTGCAGCAACAAAGATCAAAAAGGAAGAAACTAAGAAAAATTTGTCTGAACGAAAAGCAGTGTAAGATGGTATAATGAGTACAGCGTGTGAATGCACGGATATGAAAGAGATAAATACAAAGCAGGGTAAAGGAGCACAACATGAATAATATAACAATGACATTACAGGTAGATCATCTGATCATGGAGGCATTAAGAGAAGATATTTCAAGCGAGGACGTGACCACCAATGCGGTCATGCATGAAGCTGTAACAGGAGAAGTAGATCTGATTTGCAAGCAGGATGGAGTGATTGCAGGGTTACAGGTATTTCAGAGAGTTTTCGAATTGTTAGATAAAGACACGAAAGTAGAATTTTTCTGCAAAGACGGTGATGAAGTAAAGAACGGGCAGTTAATGGGAAAAGTAACCGGAGATATCCGTGTCCTTCTTTCCGGAGAGCGGGTTGCACTGAATTATCTGCAGAGAATGAGTGGGATTGCAAGTTATACACGTTCGGTGGTTTCACTTCTGGGAGAGAGCAAGACAAAACTTTTAGATACCAGAAAGACAACTCCGAATATGAGAATTTTTGAAAAATATGCAGTCAGAGCAGGCGGCGGATATAATCACCGTTATAATCTGTCTGACGGTGTTCTGTTAAAGGATAATCATATCGGAGCAGCGGGAAGTGTAGCAAAGGCTATTCAGATGGCTAAAGAATATGCACCATTTGTACGCAAGATTGAAGTAGAAGTGGAGAATCTGGATATGGTAAAAGAAGCGGTAGAAGCGGGGGCAGATATTATCATGCTCGATAATATGTCCACAGAGGAGATGCAGGAGGCAATCCGCATCATCGATGGACGCGCAGAGACTGAGTGTTCCGGTAATGTAACAAAAGAGAATATCGGCAGACTGACTGCGCTTGGTGTAGATTATATTTCCAGCGGGGCATTGACACACTCTGCTCCAATTTTAGACATTTCCTTAAAGCATCTTCATGCGGTATCATAATGTAGTTACTGTGTATAGAGAAAATACATGGACAGGCAGATCATTTAGAAAAAGAACATGGGAGGTGGCAACAGGAAATGCATGGATCTGAAAGAAGAGAGCAGATAATCAGACAGATTCAGGAAAGTAAAGCTCCGGTATCCGGAACAAAGCTTGCTTCCTTTTATAATGTCAGCCGTCAGGTGATCGTGCAGGATATTGCACTGATCCGGGCAGCAGGATATGAGATCATATCTACAAACCGAGGCTATATATTGAATCAGCCGAAGACAGTGTGCCGGATATTTAAAGTCCAGCATACGGATGAACAACTGGAAGAAGAACTGAATACGATCGTTGATCTGGGAGGATGTGTGGATAATGTAATGATCCATCACAGAGTCTATGGAAAAATGGAAGCGGAACTGGTCTTAAATTCCAGAAGAAAGGTTGGCGCATTTATGGAAGATATCCGGAGCGGAAAGTCAAGTCCGCTTAAGAATATCACATCTAATTATCATTATCATAAGGTTAGTGCCGACAGCGAAGAGACGCTGGATCTGATCGAGCAGGAACTGAGGAAAAAAGGATTTCTGGTAGAGGAAAGACGACAGGTAGTGTAAAATTGACAGAATAATCGAATGAAATATATGGTATTTTCTGACGGAAACAGGTATAATAGAGACAAAGAAATCGTGATACTTTCATCCGAAGGAGGGATACCT
>UMIC01029935.1_pt1 | contig 10827 bp, 9 predicted proteins | sample 1965681 | NCBI WGS metagenome assembly UMIC01 (sample SAMEA4836114, study PRJEB28245) | human gut metagenome | biome: gut microbiome; material: fecal sample | place: Denmark | collected 2008
AATCAGCCTTCGCGAGGATACCGGCTGGGGATTAAAACAATTATTTATGGCAATTTGCTATGGAGGAAAAGAAAACAGCAGAACAAGTTATGGGTAATATTTTTTTATTATCCAAATTGCGGGGGAAGAATAAGTCAATTACCCACCGCTTAGATTTCTAAAGAAATCTTGAAGCGGGAGCTTGCAAAAACTTAGTTGACTAGCCTAAGTGTTTCGGGCACTACGTTACGGGAGAATGCGTAGCCTCCGGACTATGCAGACAGGTACCTGCAGGTGTTATACCTTGCCTGCAGCTCTACGGTATGTGATTAAACAGTCCTAGTGGGAAGGGACAGTGTTGCATACGGCAAACCTCCCATTAACATTGGTGAAGGTATCATTACGGCAGGTGTGTCCGGCTTACCGCAGTAACACACCAAAAGAAAGGAACTTGTATCATGGTATATGTAGTAGCGAACGATGGACAGCCATTGATGCCGACAGAGCGGCATGGGAAAGTCTGCCGGATGTTAAAATCCGGGATGGCGAAAGTCGTAAAGAAATGCCCGTTTACCATACAGCTGCAATACGAATCTGAAAGAAATGTACAGCCGGTATCATTAGGTGTTGATGCCGGGAGCAAACATATTGGAATATCTGCAACTACAAAAACAAAAGTATTATATGAATCTGATGTAGAATTACGCGATGATATTGTAAAGCTGCTGGCAACAAGAAGACAGCTGCGCCGGAGCAGACGGAGCAGGAAAACAAGATACCGCCCGGCAAGATTCGATAACCGAAAACGGAAGGAGGGATGGTTAGCACCATCTATCCGGCAGAAGATAGGATCGCATCTTACGGTTGTGGCAAATGCCTGCAAGATTCTTCCAATCAATCAGATTATTGTGGAAACGGCTTCCTTTGATATCCAGAAGATTAAGGACCCAGAGATTCAAGGGATTGAATATCAGCAGGGAGAGCAGATGGACTTTTGGAATATCCGGGAGTATGTATTATTCCGGGACGGACACATCTGTCAGTGTTGTAAGGGAAGATCCAAAGACAAGATATTAAACGTCCACCATATTGAAAGCCGTAAGACAGGAGGCAATGCCCCGAATAATCTGATCACATTATGCGAGACCTGCCATAAAGGGTATCATAATGGCACTGTTATACTGCCAAAGAATATCAAGCATGGCATGCAATTTAAAGATGCTGCATTTATGGGTATCATGCGCTGGACATTCTACAACACACTGAAAGAACAATATGAGCCAGATATTCCGGTATCGATGACTTATGGGTATCTGACAAAGAATACCCGTATCGAACATGGCTTACCGAAAGAACATTATATTGATGCAAGATGTATCAGCGGGAATCCAGATGCCGTCTCGGATGGGACTTACTATTATCAGAAAAAAGTCCGCTGCCATAACCGGCAGATACATAAACAGACGATCCTGAAAGGCGGTATACGAAAGTCCAATCAGGCAGAGTACCTTGTAAAAGGTTACCGGTTATTTGATAAAGTCAGATACCAGGGCAGGGAATATTTCATTTTCGGAAGACGCAAGAGTGGATTTTTTGACATCCGGACATTATCCGGAGAAAAAGTAAACAAAGGCAGTATCAGCGTGAAGAAACTTACTTTTGCTGATACAAGAAAGAATTATCTTATAGAAAGGAGGACCGTCTGAAGACGGTGGCGAATTCCTCCCCGGCTTAAGAACCCGGGATATCCTTCGCCTAAATTTTTGATGAAGAAATATGGAAATAGAACAAATGCAAATTTTTTCGTAAATTACATCGTGCCAACACTTTGTTTTATAGGCGGCTGTATTATAGTTGGAAGAGGACTTGTTTTTTACACAAAACACTTCTATCCAGTCACAAGTGTATTGCTGATAATCGGGGGTATCGCAGTTATATTGTGTTGTGTATTTCTGTTTTTCCTCACTATTAAAGAAAAGAAGGAGCAATCACCATTACAGAAGAAAGGGAAAAAAGATGAAAATTAGAATTTATCATGAGTTAAATGGAACTGTCCGTATCACAAAAGTAGTGGAACAAGGACCTGAAAAGGGGAAAGAAAGTTCGATGTTCCATAACTTAAAACCTGGGAGTATGGCAGAAGTTGAGATTGATGCAGTATTGCAACATCAGGCTTGTATGAAAGAGAGTAAAAGTGAATCCAAAGAAAAAGATGATTCCTGTAATTTACAGAAATTTTTACAAGTATATGCTCCGGATATGCCATATATCACAACTAAAAAGACCGCTTCCAAGATGAAAATCTCGGTAGAAGATGCTGATGAAATAATTGCAAAATGTAAAGAAAAGGGATTGTTAGAAAAGGTTTATATTGCTCGCTGTCCAGAATGTGGAAGTCTAATCAAGATGGATAAAGATAGATTAAAACTATTCTCTATAGAGGATTGTTATGTTTGTGAAAAGAATATAACATGGGAAGATGAAGATATTGTTCCGGTGTATGTATTATTAGAAAAAAGGCGTTCCAATTAAAAGAAAAGGAGTGATTTTGTTGTGGATATTGTAATTTATATGTTTAAAAAATCAGTTGTAACAGGAAAAATGGAAACGGAGGTGGTACGGATGGTGAGATTAGAAGAATAACGATAACATTAATGCAGGAGTTTGATAAATTACCGAATAATATCATTGTGCTGGCGGCAACAAATCGATTAGATATCCTCGATGATGCATTCATCAGCCGATTTTCTATTAAGCGAAAAATAAATTCGTTCACAGAAGAGCAAAATAAGAAAATGATACATTTGTTCTCGGAAAATGAAATCAATACCATTATAGGCAGCACACATAGTCAAAAGGAAATCATAAATCGAATTAGGAGGTTTAAATGCGAAAAGATTTATTATCTTATTTTATATTAATTTTAGTAAATTTTATATTAATTTTAATAAATTTGAATAGTATTTTTGTAAATTTGAATATGCTTTCGTTGCTTTCGTATTTACATTAATTAGTGAACATATCATCCATACGCAACATAAGCATTTGTTCTCTCTTTTTATCCGCATTTCTCGTCATCATAAAAAATACCGCCTTTCTGATATTTATTATATCAAAAAAAACGGTCTTAGTAATAGCAAAAAACCTGCTTTTGCGGGGCTTTGTCTACAGTCTGAACAGTCTGGAAATGAAATTCCAGGCTGTTTTTTTGTGTCCATTTTCCATGTCTTTTCCGTTATTCTACTATTTTTTTTCAATTCTATCATACTATTAATGCGAGCTAAAATCGCGGCATAATTTCTAATCTTTTGTATCTGTTTTCTTGCTCCTGCAGAAACATACTGTGGGAGCGGGAGATAGATAAAGATAAAAGGAAAATGCCAGTCTATCATACTATATAGGAAAGGAAGACATGCTTTATAAAAAAGCAAGAATTTCCCACTCTTTAGGCTGTGGGATGAATTGTAGAATTCGTAACGTCAGTGGTGGCGGAGAGAAAACGGTATCCCCTACTGACAAGAAGTAAGCACCGCCGGGTTTTGCTCGGCAATCAGCTTTCGCGAGGATACCGGATGGGGATTAAAACAAGATATGCAAAAATTACTAAAATGAGAAGTCCAGAAACGGGCTTCTTTTTTGTTACGGATGTTAGCATACCGCTACATATATAATTATTTAGGATTTTAAAGTATGTTTTATATCTATTTTTATCGAATCTGATTCTTTTTTCTATAGATAAAAGAAATTACATTCTGTTTTGATTTTTTCTCAAAAATTTTCTTACAAAAGTTCCATTAAGATTTTTTTTGGCATATTAGTAGTGCGAGCAGGTAAACCGATGCAAAACGCATCTGCAATGAACTGCCGCTATAAAAAAATAAATATATCAACAAAAAGGAGAAAAAAGATGAGTATTTTAAAAAACAAGATTGATTTTGTTGCATTAGTGGCAGTAAACGGAGCTAATCCAAACGGAGATCCAAATGCCGAAAATATGCCGCGTGTAGACGATGAAATGTATGGCGAGATAAGCAGCGGATGTATCCATCGTAAAATTCGAAACCGTATGCAGGATATGGGGCATAACATTTTTATTCAGTCTGAAGACCGTACAACAGATGGCTATGTTTGTTTAAGTGACCGCGCAAAGGCTTTATTTACAGAACCAAATAATATAGAAAAGTGCAAAGAGGAAGCCTGTAAAAAGTGGCTGGATGTCAGGGCTTTTGGTCAGGTGTTTGCGTTACAGAAGGGAAATACCTCATTTGGGATTCGTGGTCCGGTTACGACACATGAAGCCTATAGTGTAGACCCAGTAACAATCGACAGTTTTGGGATCACGAAATCAGTAAATGCTTTACCTCCTAAAAATGATTCTCATATGTCTTCTGACCGAATGGGTGCAAAACATTTCGTTAAATTCGGATTATACATTGTAAAAGGAGCCATCAATGTACAGCTGGCAGAAAAGACTGGCTTTACAGAAGAAGATGCAGAAGTTGTCAAAAAAGCAATCGCAACGATGTTTGTTAACGATGCTTCTGCTGCAAGACCAGAAGGCTCTATGGAAGTTATTAAATTATACTGGTTTAAACATAACTGTAAGGACGGGCAGTATTCTTCTGCACAGGTTCACCGCAGCGTTAAAGTACGCTTAAAAGATAGTTGTACAATCCCAAGAAGTGTCCATGATTATGATATCTCTGTAGATGAGTTATATGGACTGGATTACGAAGATGTAAAGGGCGTTTGCTAAGACAAAAAATCTCACTGACAGGCGGAGATAATAGTATCCCTACTGCCAAATAAGATATGGAAAATAAAAACTGTATGGTTACCATTGAGTGCGAATCCTAAGTAACGTAAAAACTCTTAGAGGTTCGCACTAGAAATACAAGAAATATTGCCTTTGTTTTTCTAAAAATAAAAATAGATAAAGGCAAAACAACTTATGCTGTGTCTAAATTATCTAAATAAAACAGTGGAATTGTTATTTATTTTATATAATTTCGCCATCGTACCCTCCGTGGGTACGGGGATTAAAACGTTGCTCCAATCTGTCACTCTATATTTGTAGATCATCGTACCCTCCGTGGGTACGGGGATTAAAGCATTATTTTGTAAAAATAATCAAGTATGTGTTCTTATCGTACCCTTTATGGGTACGGGGATTAAAACATATCATTTATAATTTCTCTCGTTATAAACGATGTCGCACCCTTCATGGGTACGGGGATTAAAGCTGAGATATAATCCATATCATTTCCGGCTATTTCATCGTACCCTTCACGGGTACGGGGATTAAAATACTCCACATAACTACTACTGGCAAAAATGATATTATCGTACCCTTCGCGGGTACGGGGATTAAAGCATACATAAGTCTGTCTGTACCCGATATGGGTTGATCGTACTTTTTATGGGTATGGGGATTAAAGCTGTACATCTGTGGAGGACCTGCCAGCCGATATCGATCGTACCCTTCACGGGTACGGGGATTAAAATGCTCCACATAATTACTACTGGCAAAAATGATATTATCGTACCCTTCGCGGGTACGGAGATTAAAGCATTTGTAATTAAAAACTCTTTTAAAGCTTCCGGGCATCGTACCCTTCGTGGGTATGGGGATTAAAGCGGATAATTTATTTTTCCTTTTTTGGTGAGCTTTATCGTACCCTTTGTGGATACGGGGATTAAAGCTATATAGGCAAAATAAAAATGTGCCAAGCGAATAATCGTACCCTTCACGGGTACGGGGATTAAAATATGAGAAAATATTTAGAAAAGAGTGTAAACGGGGATCGTACCCTTCATGGGTACGGGGATTAAAGCAGAGCCATATGAAGGTGACAAACCTATCAAACCAGAATCATACCCTTCATGGGTACGGGGATTAAAAAACGGAGGAAGAAAAGATGAACAACGTAGAATTTGAAGTTACTGGAAGAAAAGCCTTATTTACATTTCCTGAATTTAAAACAGGTGGAGAAAAAAGCAGTATGGCTATTCCTACTTATGAAGCCTTGAAAGGCATTTTGAAATCCATATATTGGAAACCGACAATTACTTGGATTATTGATGAAGTAAGAGTCATGAATCCGTTCCGAATGGAAGCGTCCGGAAAAATCATCCCTAAAATGAAAGGCAATAAAAATGACATGGCTCTTTATAATTATTTAAGAGACTGTCGTTATCAGGTACGGGCTCATTTTATCTTTAATAAAAATCATCCCGAGTGCAGACCCGATTGGAATGAAAAAAAACATTTAGAGATTTCTAAAAGAATGATCGAAAAAGGCGGCAGACAGGATATCTTCTTAGGAACCCGTGAATGTCAGGGGTATGTTAAACCTTGTAAATTCGGAGAAGGAATCGGATTCTTTGATAATTATGGTGACATTCCATTTGGGCTGATGTATCATGGCTTAACTTATCCAGACGAAGCATATTCCAAAGAAACACAAGGCTGTATAACTATGCGTATGTGGTGTCCGGTTATGCATAACGGTGTGATCAAATTTATAAAACCAGAAGATTGTGTGATGACAAAAGTAATCTGTAAAATGCAGCCGAAAACTTTTGAGATGCCAGAAGAAAAGAAAGAAAAAGTAGACTAGAAGTGCTTATATATCGCACATTTCTAAGTACGGAGATCAAAACTAAGTGTAGAGATAAAAAAGATTACAAAAGGAGAAACATTGTGGGATTATTACAAAAATTGATCAAAACATATGACGTTATGGCAGACAAATACGCTGGGGTATATATAGATGGGATGAGAGAGCCGCTTGCTCCTGTATCTCATGCGTTGCAAAACGCACAGATAGAGATAACAATTGACAGCAATGGCTGTTTTATTGATGCAGCGGCTGTTCCTAAGAAAGAAAACCGAACGCTGATACCTGTATCACTGAAATCTGCAAACCGTACCAGCCATGCATCTCCGCATCCCTTTGCGGAACAGCTGGAATATTTGTCTGGATTTGATGAAGAACGACAAAAATCATATCTGGAACAGTTAATGGATTGGGATGAATCTGCTTATGGAAATGCATTTACCCATGCCGTTCATACTTATGTTGAAAAAAATAGTATTATACATGACCTTTATAAAGCAGAAGTCCTCGAATCAGAAAATGAAGAGGACATGAGTAAGAAGAAAATGCAGTCTACAGCCTACAAGAAATGTTTGGTCCGTTGGAAAATAAAAGATGTGCTGACCGGAGAGGTTATAGAAACATGGAAATCAAAAGAAATGTTCCGTTGTTATATCGCATATTACAATATGGTTATTGCAAAGGAATCCAAAACAGGGCTATGTATGCTCACAGGAGAAAATGTACCTTTAACTGAATTACATGCCAAAAATATCTTCCCCTTGCAGTCTGGTGCAAAATTGGTCTCTGCTAATGATAAAACAGAATATACTTTCCGCGGTACATTTGTTAAAAATGCGGAAGATCTTTTAACGATTGGTTATGAAGCTTCTCAGAAATCACACAATATGCTCCGATGGCTTTTGAACAACTTCGGAATTATCGCAGGAAATGAGATGTTTGTGTATTGGAATCCAAATGGGAGATACGTGCCGTCCCCATTTGAAGATAGGAAAGAGGGAGAGGAAATCATAAGTGACAGGGAAACTTTATATAGGAGCATCTTTGAATCAACCGAGGATAATAGTTTATCCTCCACCGATTGCATAGTAATCGCCGCTTTTAAAGCGATGACAACCGGAAGACTTTCTCTAGCTTATTATAGTGAGACTCCAGGAAATGATTTTGTTGCTAAATTAGAAAAATGGAAAGAGTCGTTTACTGGAGCAAAATGGATTCCTTCTATATATATGGTCTCCAAATATGCTTATGGATCAGAGAGGAACGAACGGATTGAAATAGAGTCCGGAATTTACACTAAAAAAATAGAGGAGTTGCTTTGGTGTAAATTATATGGACATCCAATATCTGAGTCCCTAAAAAATGCTTTGGTCACAAAAGCATCCTCTCCATTAAAATACAAATCATTGAAAAATAGAAGATATATTACCTATATCGCCGCCTTAATTTTACGAAAATATGAAAATGATAAGGCTGGGAAGGAGGTTTACACAATGACCTTAGACTTAGATAACACAGAAATTAATTATTTAATGGGACGGTTATTAGCTGTTTACGAAAAGGCTGAACTTGATACATATACAGAAGAAGAGTTAAAGTCCCGTATACCAAATGCTGTAAGATATCAAAACAAATATGTGCAACGTCCTGCCGCTACATTGATCGTACTTAAAAATAAGATTGTACCATATCTTAATAAATTAAAACGAAAGAAAAACGGCTTATACATCAAGTATCAAAAAATCTTTCAAGAAATTTTTGAAAAGATTGATGGAAGAGAAACTAAATTAACTGGAAAGTTAAGTGATACTTATATTTTGGGATATTATCATCAGAAAGAAAGCTTCTATCAGAAGCAGGAAGCGGATACAGAAAAATCGGAAGCTATTGCAATATGACATTTTTACAAAAAAGTAAATAATGCAAGAAAAATCCTGTCGAAGGCTTTGAATTTCGAAGTCTTGATGGGATTTTTTTATAAATTGAATGTAGATAGATCACACATATATCTGTGTAAAAAAAACATAGCTATATGTGTGTATGTCATACACACATATAGCTGTGGTATTAAATCATGCATATATCTATGTTTTAATTTCACACATATACCTGTGTAAAAGAAACATGGATATATGTGTGAATTATGAACACAGAAACAAAGTTAATATTTCCAATCAAAAAGGAATTCGATTCTTCTCTTGCTGAAAAATCATATTTCTTATCTATACATATTAGATTTGCAAAAAATATTTCAAAATAAGGAGGAAAAGAGATTATGATGATCAAAACAATGAACAAAGGTTATGTTAACCTGGCAAAGTATTCCAATTTTACAATCCGTCATAAACAGGAGGACTTTGCTGTAATAGCAATGAAACCAGTTGGACATTATGCAACAGAATCCAAACATTGCACATCTGCGGTATCTGTCGAACTGGGATGTTATCCATCAGAAAAAGAAGCGACAAATGCTCTGGAAAAGATAATGGAACACTGGGATGCTATTAAAGAAGCTGAGTATTACGGAACAGAAAATAACTTCCGATATATCTCCAATATTTTTACAATGCCGGAAGCGTCAAAAAGCAAAACGGAAGAATTTCAGACGTTTATTATTAACGGGCAGGAATACACGGTGCCATCAAAAGTTATCGAGGAGATTCGCCGCCAGGATATGATTAAGGACGGAGAAAATATTGCAGAAAACCGAGATGTGTATCACACAATACGAGAGGTAGATCCAGAGTGGGAGGCAGATGAGGATTTCTATTATAATCTTGCTTCGATGGTTGAAGCCCGTATCGATTCTATTGCTGCAGAAGATGATGTGATTCACGCCTTAAAATGTTCTGTAGAAAAAGCAAAAGACGAAAAGAGATATGCAGAAAAGGTAGATTTTGTTGTGAAATATCTTTTGAATATTGCTAACAATCAGGAGTTGAATGTTTTTATGGGGAAGGATGCAGATGAAACTGTTTTGTATAATGAAACTGACATTAGAGGCGTAATAGCTCAAATGCCGGAGCTTGTGTTTTATGAGTATTATTACAAATTCAAATCAATCTATGATAAGCAAGAACCAAATTCGGACTCCGGACTTGAAACTAAAAAAAATCCTGTCTACAAATGGATCATAGGTATATCTAACTCTGAAGCAGATGGAGTTAGGCTTTATAATTACGAAGGTACGGTTGAACAGATTAAAAATCGATTAATAAGTTTGATCAAAGAAGATAGGGAAAATGATAAAAGTGGATGGGATTATGGCAGTGAAAACGAGAATGAAATCTCCGATGAATCAGACAGTGATAAAAAAGTATTTTCTGGCTTTGGTTGTTATTCTGAATATCATATTAATTATACAGCAGAAATGCTGACGGAGATTGAAAAGTTAAGCGACTGATTGAGAGGCATGTATTTACATGGATAAGATAGAAAGGAAAAGATATGGATTATAAATATACGGCATATGATCGGATTATTCACATTACAGAAAAATTACCAAAAGATAAGATTTCAGAAGCGATTGAGATCATACAGGAAGATAGTTTCCAGGATTTATTGGATTTTTGCGTAGAGCAGAATTGCTTTACACAGGCTCAGGCAACCACATTGTATGATTTTACTATTGTTTTTGATTCTCTGGATGATAATTATCATGAATTTGATCGTCAAAAATTACTTACATTGTATGACGCAATTGGTATACCAGAAAATATGCAGGCTGCGATATAGGGTAAGTTCACAAAAAAGAAAAGGCATCCGTATGGATGTCCTTTTTTTTGTATAATAAGAAAATTCCCCCGGAAGATTGGAGAAGTCCGGGGGATTTATATTAACTGCGCAAATGGCAGTTTCCTAGAAAACGAAAAATTTGCGGGGATTCGTTTTCCGTTTATTAATATGTTTTTTCTTTCTTACAATAATTCTTATTTTTCTTAATTTGCCATAATATACATGCGGACGGAACTTGCAACAGGATTTCTAAAAAAATCTACATATTAAGAAAAGTTGGAGTTCCGACTGCGATGTCAGCTGGGAGACAATATAAAAGAAGAAAGAAAAGAGGTAAAACAAATGGCAAAGAAAAATTAAGTAAGATTGCGGCATTAAGTTTAGCAACAGCAATGGTCTTAACAACTAAGTTTTTCTTATAAAAATGTTTCTCTTTTAAAAAATGATATATATATATGAAATATCCGTTTTAGGAAGGAGGGCAGTTTTATAA
>UMIC01032224.1_pt1 | contig 10638 bp, 10 predicted proteins | sample 1965681 | NCBI WGS metagenome assembly UMIC01 (sample SAMEA4836114, study PRJEB28245) | human gut metagenome | biome: gut microbiome; material: fecal sample | place: Denmark | collected 2008
TGATATTGCTGGTTTGTAAAACGTCTGTTTGCAGGATGATGCCGGCTGAACAGGAATTTTATGAAATTTCGAGGCTAAGCCTTTGACATTTTTTAATGATGATGAGAACTAAAAAAAGGCGACAAAGCGTTCGACTATGAATTTATAGTGAATGAACCAATAGGACAGGGCGTGATGCATTGAAAAAAGATAAGGTTTCGAGGGTATTAGCCCTCTATTCGCAGTTGTTGGCCGGACGGACGGTGCAGAAGTCGACGGCAGCGCAGCATTATGAGGTCAATGAGCGCAGTATCCAGCGGGATATTGAGGATATCCGTTCGTTTTGCCGGGACGACGTGGCGGTTCATGACGGTGTCGTCTGCGATGTTGTTTATGACACTGGCGAAAAGGGATATCGTCTGGAAGGCGGGCAGGTGCCGAAACTGTCTAATAGTGAAGTATTGGCTTTATGCAAGATTCTGCTCGACAGTCGGGCCTTCGTCAAGACTGAGATGGAAACGATGCTGCACAAGGTCATTGCCTGCTGTGTGCCCGAATCGAATCAGGCCTTGATCAGTAAGCTGGTCAACAACGAAGCCTTCCATTACGTCGAGCCGCGGCATCGGACGAGTTTTCTCGATACGATGTGGAAGCTTGGCGAGGCTATTCAGAAGCATTACTATGTCGATATTACCTATGGCCGGCTGAAAGACCGAAAAGTCGTTAAACGGCGGCTGAAGCCCTTAGCCCTGCTGTTTTCGGAGTATTATTTCTACCTCATCGCCTTCATTGACGACAGTGACATCCAAAAAATTTATGAAAGCGCCCGCGATATAACGCCGACTATTTATCGCTTGGATCGGATCAAGACCTTGTCTGTAGAACAGGAAAATTTCCGCATCCCTTATAATCAGCGTTTTCAGGAAGGTGAATTCCGTAAGCGCATTCAGTTCATGTATGGAGGCCGACTGCATCGCGTGACCTTTACCTACACCGGCGGCGATATCGATGCCATCTTGGATCGCCTGCCGACGGCTAAAATCTTAAATGAAGATAAGGGCAGCTATCAAATCGAAGCTGAAGTTTATGGGACGGGAATTGAGATGTGGCTCCGCAGTCAAGGGAAATACGTCAAGAATGTCAAAATCGTTCAGGTGTAATCTTTCTCTCTGCATAGGAAGTCGTTCGTTATTTTATTTAAAAATGGTGACAGTCGCTGAGATGCCATAATTATCTGAGGATAATTACCTTGTTTTGCCTAGCAAAAGTCATGAATCTTGGAAAATCTGAGATTCATGACTTTTTTTTGTCGATTATTTTTTTATCATGACAGGACCTGTCTTTGTCAAATGATAAGATAAAGATAAGTAAAAATATAGAGGGTAAGGAGTAATCGTATATGAAAATTCAATCCGTGTTTTTTGGGAGTAAAATTCAGCGGTTTAGCTCTCAGATGATGTCGCTTTTATACATATGGAGGCAAGCGTTGATGCCTCTCATTTTATATAAATTATAGGAAAAATGATGCTGAGGATTTGTCGGCAAGATACGAAGATGTTGCCGGTCGATGAATTGCAGGCTGCAATTCCTTGATCACGATGGGATGGGTCATAATTATTTGCTCATCGCCCTGACGGCACCGTATACGTATCAGAGAAGCTGAACGATATCAAGGTGGGAAATATCTTGTCGGACGATTTAACGAGTTATTTTCTGTCATAACGAAAGAGATGAGAGGTATGAAGGAAGATAAAGTTTCACGAGTATTATCACTATATTCGCAATTAATGGAAGGACGGATTATTAAGAAATCCGTAGCCGCCCAAAAATATGGCGTCAATGAACGAAGCATTCAACGGGATATTGAAGATATCCGGGCCTTTTGCCGCAACTGTGTGGCCCTGGGTGACAGCATGCCCGGTGACTTGATTTATGATTATATCGAAAAAGGGTATCGTTTGGAACGGAGGCAGGCACCGAAACTGTCCAACAGCGAGGTCCTGGCTTTATGCAAGATTTTGCTCGACAGCCGGGCTTTCGTCAAGACGGAAATGGCGGACATGCTGCACAAGGTCATCGCCTGCTGTGTGCCCGAATCGAATCAGGCTTTGATTACAAAGCTGGTCAATAACGAAGCCTTTCATTACGTTGAGCCGCGGCATCGGACGAGTTTTCTCGACACGATGTGGCAGCTTGGCGAGGCTATCCAACAGCATCGCTACGTTACTGTTACCTATGGCCGGATAAAGGATCGGAAAGTCGTCGAACGGCGACTGAAGCCGCTGGCGCTGCTCTTTTCGGAGTACTATTTTTATCTCATTGCCTTTATCGATGACAGTAACATCCAGAAAATCTATGAAGGTGCCCGGGATATGACGCCGACCATTTACCGCTTGGATCGGATCAAAAATTTGACGGTAGAAAAGGACCTTTTCCGCATTCCTTACAACCGGCGGTTTCAGGAAGGGGAATTCCGCAAGCGCGTCCAGTTCATGTATGGGGGCCCTTTGCAGCGCGTGACGTTCACCTATACGGGCAGTGATATCGATGCCGTATTGGACCGCCTGCCGACGGCTAAAATCCTGAGCGAAGAAAACGGGACCTATCGGATTGAAGCTGAAGTATACGGCAAGGGGGTCGAGATGTGGCTCCACAGTCAGGGAAAGAATGTCAGTGATGTTCAGATAAAAGAAATATGACATTGGTGACGGTGTGAGAAAGATTTTTGATAAAGAAGAGATTGTTCATCGACATGGACAATCTCTTTTGGTTTTTACCGAACCTTGTTATAATAAAATAAAGCTTTTATTTCTGCCGATGGAAGCAGAGACAATTTCGGATTCGTTATATTTAGATTATCTTTTTTCTGGAAAGCAGGTGTCGCCGTGCTCTTATTTTCAACTATCTTACAAATAAATAAGAAGATGACTAAAGAGGCGTTTATTCGCTTGGTCATCGAGTGGAATCAAAAAAGCAACTACCCGGAGAATATTATTCCCAATCTGGTATGGGATGGTCAGTACAATACGTCTTATGGAACGGATTCGCTGCTTCTCGACATAAAAGAATATCCTAAAGAGCATATCGTTGCTGTCCGTTATGAAAAGCGCGACAAAGAAGGCGTCATTTGGGATTCTGACTATATCATGAATTTTAAGGATATGAAGATGTCCATTCGCTTAGACCGCAGTTATCTGGAAGAAGCGCTGAAGGTCGACCCGGAATTTTCGACGCCCCACTTCATTTCCATGCTCATTGAGGGAGGTTATTTAAAAGCCGATAACGGCTTAGAGGTACGGCGGACGCCGCTTATCATCGATGAGGACAATCTCGATATAGCCGTCGATATCATGACCGGGAAGCGTCGGACTCGTCTGCCCGTGGTCTTCGTTTCTAAGACGTCGGACAATGAAAATCCCATTGATGTAAAGGCCTTGGCGGGCCGACTAAAGGGAGCGGCCCACGTCTTGGTCCAAGGCGATTATGGGACGGGAGCCGTCCTTCAGGAAAGCAGCGGTGATGAGAAATTAGGTAATGGCGGTATCGATATTTATTTCCCGAATCCTGCCGTTGGCCATAAACGATATATTTATCGCCGCAATCCGGGCTATGACATTCAGATGACGGAAAAGATTATTGAACGGGTCATCCAGTACAGCAATGCCAAGCGCGTGTCGCCACTTTATGTCTGGGCCGGCGTTACCGGCGCCATTTATGAGGCTCAATATCTGAAGTCCAAGGAGGACTATGCGGCAGCCGACAAGGAACGACATGAGGCGCTGTATAAACTCCTTGCCTTACAAGGCCGGTATAAAGAAACTGAAAAATCCATGCGTGATCAGGCCTATGCTGAAGCTAAACTGGAAGCCGATCAGCTGTTAGAAAGTTTTGACGAGGAGAATCGAAAGCTGCGGGAGGACAATGAACGCCTGCGCTGCGAAAACGTACAACTGGCATATGAAAACCAAGTACTGCGTTCAAAGCTTGATGCTCAGTCGAGGGTTCCCGTCCTGCTCATGGGGGATGAAGATGATTTCTATGCCGGCGAAATAAAGGATCTGCTGTTAAAAACCTTGGAGGCCAGTTTAACCAATCTTTTGGCAACCGGTACGCGTCGATACGATGTGGTGAAAGACATCATTGAGTCCAACGACTATCAGCGCATCAGCGAAGAGAAGGCTGCCGAAGTGAAACAGCTACTCAATAATTATAAAGGAATGACTTCAAAAGTGCAGAAAGGTTTTGAAGCACTGGGCTTTCAAGTTACCCATGACGGCGGTCACTACAAGACGATTTACTATGGTGATGATCGCTACATCATCGTTCATGCGGCGACTCCCAGTGACGGACGGGCCGGGAAAAACAATGCGTCTGATGTCATCAAAAAGGTATTTTGATTCATGTTTCCGATAAGAAAATGGCCAACTTGGGCCGTTGAAAGGGGGAAGATTTGTAATAATCAGTTATTCCATGGTATAATTAAATGCTATGAATTTATGTACGGGAGGTATATGAATGGCTACAGGTCAGGAAAAGATTGACCAGCTCCGTGAAAAGCTCGCAAAAATTGAGCTCGGCGGCGGTCAGAAGCGAATTGATTCGCAGCATAAAAAAGGAAAGTTGACGGCCCGCGAACGGCTGGCAAAGTTGTTTGATGAAGGCAGCTTCACGGAAATGGGGCAGTTTATTCATCATCGAGGCACCCATTTTGGCATGCAGGAAAAGGAAATCCCCGGCGACGGCGTCGTCACCGGTTACGGTACCGTTCGGGGCCGATTGGTCTTTGCCTATGCCGAAGATTTTACCGTTGAAGGCGGATCCCTTGGCGAAATGCATGCCCATAAGATTGCTCAGATGCAGGAAATGGCTCTCAAGATGGGGGCACCTGTCATCGGTATCAATGATTCCGGCGGCGCTCGCATTCAGGAAGGCATCGATGCCTTGTCCGGCTTTGGTCGAATTTTTATGAACAATACGTCGGCTTCCGGCGTCATTCCCCAGTTGGCCGTCATCATGGGGCCTTGTGCCGGCGGTGCCGTTTACAGCCCGGCCTTGATGGACTTCGTCTTCATGGTCAAGAATACGTCCAATATGTTCCTCACCGGTCCGGCTGTCATCAAATCGGTTACGGCCGAAGAAGTCACGGCGGAAGAACTGGGCGGCGCCATGACGCATAACTCCATCTCCGGCGTCGCTCACTTTGCCTGTGAAAGCGAAGACGACTGCTTTGAAAAGATCAAAGCTCTTCTCGATTTCCTGCCCAGCAACAATATGGAAGAAGCACCGGTCGCAGATACCAATGACGATCCCAATCGCGAAGACGAAAGCCTCAATTCGGTCATTCCTGACGACAACAACGTGCCCTATGATATGCTCGATATCATCCGTTCCTGTGTCGACGACGGATACGTTTTCCAGGTTCTTGAAAATTATGCTCTGAACATCATCACCTGCTTTGCTCGCTTCGACGGTCAGACTGTCGGCATCATCGCCAACCAGCCGAAGTTCCTGGCAGGCTGCCTCGATATCAATGCGTCGGACAAGGCTGCCCGCTTTATCCGTTTCTGCGACAGCTTCAATATTCCTGTCGTCACCTTCGTCGACGTACCGGGATTTTTGCCGGGTACGAATCAGGAATACGGCGGCATCATCCGCCACGGTGCCAAAATGCTCTACGCGTACTGTGAAGCGACGGTGCCCAAGATTACTGTCGTCACCCGCAAGGCTTATGGCGGTGCCTATATTGCCATGTGCTGCCGTCAGCTCGGCGCCGACATGGTCATGGCTTGGCCGTCGGCTGAAATCGCCGTCATGGGTCCTGACGGTGCCGTCAACATCATCTTTAAAAATGATCCGGACAAAGAGCAGAGAAAGCAAGAATATATCGATGAATTCTTGTCGCCTTATAAGGCTGCTGAACACGGACAGATCGACTGCATCATTGAACCGAAGGAAACGCGGCCGCGCATCATCAGTGCCTTGGCCATGCTCTACAGCAAGCGTGAAGAACGGCCGGCCAAGAAACACGGCAACATGCCGTTATAAGGGGGTGGCCGTATGTTAGAAATCCTATTTGCGGCTATCGGCGTACTGATCATCCTGATCTTGGTCCTAAGCCGATACTACGATACCCGCTTCCGGGCTTTAGAAAGAAAGATGGAAGACATGACTGCCTTTCAGCAGAGTGTCAAAGATCTTTCTGAAGCCGTCTATGATTTGAAATCCGCTGAAAAGAAGGAAACAAAGACACAGCCTGTCTCTGAGACCAAAGACACTGCCAATTCCATCGTTCCCGTTGGCCAGCGTCAGCCGGCTGTTGTCGAAGCCCGTCCGCTGGCAACGGTGCCTGAAAGTCGAGAAATCTCTGATTCCGACGAACTCTCTGACGACGTCGTCGCCGTCATCATGGCAGCCGTGGCAGCTTACGGATATTCGCCGGCAGGGATTCGTTCGATCCGGCTTTCGCATCGCGGATATAAACGCCATCGGGAAAATTGGGCTATGGCAGCCCGCCTGGGTGGTATGAAACGTTAAGGAAAAAGTCTTTGAATCCAGGAGGATACGGAATATGAAAAAGTTTAAGATTACAGTCAATGGCAAGTCTTATGAAGTTGAAGTAGAAGAAGTAGGCGGCGCGGCTCCGGCGGCTCCTGCCCCGGCAGCACCCGTGCAGGCAGCAGCTCCTGCAGCCCCGGCTGCTCCGGCACCGACTCCGGCTCCGGCAGCACCGGTACAGTCTCCGGCCCCGGCCGTAGGCGGCCCCATTCCTGAAGGTGCGATTACCGTAAAAGCTCCGATGCCGGGTAAGATTTCAGCCCTCAAGGTCGAAGAAGGAACGGATGTCAAACGCGGCGACGTCCTCCTCGTACTGGAAGCTATGAAGATGCAGAACGACATTACGGCAACGGCTGACGGCAAGCTTCACGAAATGCGTGTCAAAGTAGGGGACAATGTCAAAACCGGTGACGTCTTGGCCGTCATCATGGCCTAAGAAAAGCCATATCGACAAAGGAATATGATAAAAAAGAGGTCCGTCGGCATGTTTGCTGACGAACCTCTTTTTATGTTGCTGTGCGTTTTATTTGGCAGCCGCTTTTTTAGCTTCTGCTTTAGCTAAGAACGGTGCCGATTCGATGATGAAGCGTTCGTGCGTGGCTTCGCCGACGAGGCCGGCGTCGTCATGGGCTTCAATCTTAAAGGTTAGTTTTTTGCGGTCCTGTTCGACGAGGGTTGCTTTGGCCGTAACGGTCAGGCCGATCGGCGTAGCAGCGACGTGTTTGACGTTCATGGCGATGCCGACGGTGTTATAGCCTTCCGGGAGCTGGGGATCGCAGGCGTTGATGGCTGCGTTTTCCATGAGGGCTACTAAGGCCGGTGTAGCGTAGACCGGTGATTTGCCGCTGCCCAACTTAATGGCCGTATTATCTTCCGTGCATTTTTCAGAGATTTCTGCTGCTGAGTTTTTTTTGATATCAAATTCCATCGTTCATAACCTCCTTGATGTAGGTGAGAATATGCCTGAATCGTATCGATAAAGGCAATTTACATAACCATATCATATCACATTTTATTCTTTTTTGACAGCAAACTGTTTGATTAAATAGGGGCGGATCCGGGGCTGTCATCAATCAGAACGGGGATTTTTGACAGAAAAAGCGCCATAGGATACAATAAAACTATATTTTTCAGAGGAATGGGGAGTGACATAATGAAACTGAAAGGAATATGTCTGATTGCGGCAGCGGTCCTGTCTATCGGGACGGCGTCGATGGCTAAGGACAAGGGCACTTTGACGAAGTTTCCCAATTGGGGCGTCATTACCGTGCCCAGCGATATATACATGCAGAAGGGGACTCAGCCCATGCTGACGGCCGCCGATGCCGGCAATGATGTGACGGCCTTGTTTGAAAAGATTTTTCCCATCCAGGCGGAAACCTATCAGGTCGTGAAGAAGGATGATGCTGATTTTCAGTACGCATACTTGATGCATTATACGGCAAGTCTCTGGGATGTCCGGGCTGCTGTTTACGGGGAAAACCGGGAAAATGCTTACTTGCGCGATATCGGCGGCCGTCCGGATCCGAAGACCTTGATGGACCGGCTCAATCAAAATATGGCCAGCCGTTTGCCTGACGGTTTTCGCCTGACGGCACCGGTTACGGCTAAAAAGTATAGGGGCCGAGTCTTTTATGAATGGACTGTCGAAAAGTCGCTTATCATCAACAGCAACGCCTTTACGGAAACGATTCACGGACTGGCTTGGCAGCATGGCGATACGATGGAAATTGCCGTCATCTTAGGCAATGTCGCTAAATCCGGCGACGACGATATCATCAGCACCGTGACCGATATGCTGAAAGACGCCAATAAGATGCCGAAAAAATAAGGATGATTTAAGGGATAAAAAAAGCCTTGCATGAGTGAAAAAATTTGCGTCATGCAAGGCTCTTTTCGATTATAAGGTTTTCATTAATTGTTCGAGATGGGCTGTGAGCTTCATGTTTTCTTCGTAATCGATGGGGCAGTCGATGATGACCGGTTTATCCTGCTGGAAGGCCTTTCTCAAAGTCGGCAGGAGGTCTTCGGTTTTTTCGATGCGGTAGCCGATGGCGTGGAAGCTTTCAGCCAGCTTTACGAAGTCCGGATTGGTAAAGTCGACGCATTCGTGATGGCCGTACTGCATGTCCTGTTTCCATTTGATGAGGCCATAGCTGCTGTCATTGAAGATGAGGGTGACGAAGTTCGTTCCCAAGCGGTAGGCCGTTTCAAATTCTTGAACGTTCATCAAGAAGCCGGCGTCACCGGTGATGGCCAAAACTTTCTTGTCGGGGTGGACGAGTTTGGCCGAAATGGCGCCGGGAACGGCGATGCCCATGGTGGCGAACCCGTTGGAAATGAGGCACGTATTCGGTTCGTAGCAGTTGTAGTGGCGGGCGATCCAGACTTTGTTGGCACCGACGTCGGAGATGACGATGTCGTCTTTATCCATGATCTTGCGGCAGTCGATGAGGGCCTTTTGCGGTTTGACCGGGAAGGACAGGTCTTCGGCATAACTTTCGTGTTCAGCAACCATTTTTTGACGGATGTTGAGGAAGGCCTTCGGTTCCGGCAGGCGGGCGGCTTTTTCCATGATGCGTTCCAAGGAATCGGGAATATTGCCGACGACTTCGACCTGGGGCTGGTAATTTTTATTGATGTCTGCCGGCATGGTGTCGATGTGGATGATGTCGGCGTTGGTCAAATGCCATTTTGCCGGGGCGTATTCGATGATGTCGTAGCCGACAGCGATGACCAGGCTGGCTTTTTCGAGGATTTTCGTCTGATAGTCGTCCATGGGAATGCCGACGGTCCACATGGAATACTTGTTGTCAAAGGGAATGGCTCCTTTGGCCATCATGGTATTGACGACAGGCAGCTTCAGCTTTTCGGCAAAGGCGGTCAGTTGTTTCGCGGCATGACTGCGGATGACGCCGCTGCCGGCCAGGATAACCGGGTTTTTGGCGTAGGAAATCATGGAAGCTGCCATTTTGATCTGCGATTCTAAGGCCGTTTCCGGCTGAATCGTTTTGTGCTGCAGCGGTTTTTCGTCATCGCCGACGGGCATTTCACTGATGTTGACCGGAAGGTCGATGAAGGTGGCACCCGGTTTTTCACGTTCGGCATATTTAAAGGCCAAGCGGGTGATTTCGGCCATCGTATCAGGGCGGACGACGGTGTAGGAACGGCGGGTAATGGGTTCAAACATAGCCCTGAGGTCGAGGTATTGATGGGCCGTGATATGCATCTTGTCGGTCCCGACCTGGCCGGAGATGGCGACGACAGGGGCTCCGTCGCAGTCGGCATCGGCGACGCCGGTGATGAGATTGGTAGCTCCCGGGCCGAGGGTGGCCATGCAGACGCCGGCTTTACCCGTCAGTCTGCCGTAGACATCGGCCATGAAGGCAGCGCCTTGTTCATGACGGACGGTGATAAATTCAATCTTTGAATGCTCTAAGGCATTGATGATGGCTAAGTTTTCTTCACCGGGGATACCGAAAATATAATGGACGCCTTCTTCTTCCAGGCATTCGATGAGAAACTCTGCCGTATTGCGCATCTTTTTTTGTACCATTCCGAGAACACTCCTTTAAAGCTAATGGATAAATTAAAATTGCTGTTGTAACCTGTATTATAATATGGGACAGAACCTTTTTCAATGACTTCCTTGTATTATCAGGATGTACAATTCAAGGCGACTGGAATTGGCTGTATCGGAACGGTCATTCAAAAGGCCCGTCATGAATCCTTTATGACGGTTATTTTCCCGGGATTTGATTGGAAAGGATAGGAGCTTAGGATGAATATATTGATCAGCAGTTGTCTCTTAGGACAGTATTGCCGCTATGACGGAAAGACCAAAACTTATGAGCGCATAAAAACGTTATTGGGCCGTGACGACCTTCATTTCATTCCTATTTGCCCGGAGCAGGCAGGCGGCCTTGCGACGCCGAGACCTCCTGCTGAGCGGTGCGGAGATCGGGTAATGACTAAAAACGCCCTCGATGTGACCGAGGCCTATGAACGAGGGGCGGCAGCGGCACTGTACCTAGCTCGCCTCTTTCACTGTACCAAGGCTGTTTTAAAGGAAAAGAGCCCTTCCTGCGGCTGCGGCCTCATTTA
>UMIC01030847.1_pt1 | contig 10601 bp, 9 predicted proteins | sample 1965681 | NCBI WGS metagenome assembly UMIC01 (sample SAMEA4836114, study PRJEB28245) | human gut metagenome | biome: gut microbiome; material: fecal sample | place: Denmark | collected 2008
TAAATTGTTTCTGCTACTTCTATTATACACAAAAAGCTGTAAAATTCAACGTAGATTTTTACAGCTTTTATTTTATCATTTCTATATATTTTTATCGCAATCTATTTCAAATATTGAGAAAAAATCGCCTCCAGTTCTTTATTCCCTTTCAAAAATTCATACTCTTCTTTATTTTCAATTTCTGTAGCTAATGCATGAACAAAATTATTTCCAACGCCTGAAAAAGACTTTCCCTGTACTGTATCCACATATCTGTAATATAAAGGTGATTCCACCATCTTCCATGGCTTCTTTGACTCCATCAGCACTTCTTTTATCAACTGAATACATTTTTCTACATCCTTTCGATACACGGCAATCAATAGATATGGTACTACTTTACCGTAATCCCACAGACCAAATAACGATACCATATGTTCTGTGATTTCGGCAATCTCCTCTGCTTTACAATGATTTCCGGTTTCTTCTTCCATTTCTATCAACTTATACAGATAGTTTTGTATATTCGTAACTGTCTGCATCAGTTTTCCCTCTAAAAAGAACGCTGCAATATCTGTCCCTTCCTGGTGTGCTAGTACATTCGTTTTCATAATTGTGGCATCTATCACAGTATCTGGAATTTTATCCAAAAAGATATTTGCTTCTTTATATTTTTCCATTTGTATATATTTCGCTGCAAGCATAAAAATACTGGAAATACTTACCTTTTCATTCGGACTTTCAGCAGTTCGTTCCAGCCATTCAACAATCACATTATTGCATTCCAACTTTTTCTCATCATCGACATCGGATAAAGTTAACGCCGCATTTAAAACAGTAGCAATTGAATAAATCAACGAATCACAATGAGGATATTCCTTTATTTTATTTTTTCCCATCTCAAAAGCTTTTATAAAGCTATCCAATGAAACTTCCGAAAGCTCATTCACAAATTGTCCAATCTCTTTTTCTGTCAATTCTTCACGAAATGAAAATAGTTCATTCATATCAATTTTTAATAATCGAGCAATTGCCGGAAGTAATGATATATCTGGATATGTGTTTCCTTTTTCCCATTTATTTACCGCAGGAGTAGAAACGTCCAAATAATCCGCCACCTGTTCTTGTGTTAATCCCGCAGTTTTCCGATAGTTTTTTATCTTCTCACCAATTTGCATTGTTCCTACCTCCTGTTTATATTCTCATTATAGTATTTCTAATATGTGTTTACAATTGAGCCTTCGTTTAATTATGGCTTCGATTTCTTAACTACCGGTTAAAATCTGCGAAAAAAATGCTCTATTTTATAATTCTACAAATCAAAATATACTTAAATTTAATTAATTCAAGAATACGTGCATCAGTACTCCAATTAAGAAGCAAATCATCGCTGTAACACCCGCACTAATAATAACCTTTAATATATTTTGATAAGGACGTTTTCCCACTTCAACTGCCTTATGAAGTTCATCCAATTTTTTTCCCTCCGTAAATGCAACAATTTCCTTATAGGTTTGTATATCATTTTTCTTTTTTAGTTTTTCAACCTTTAACGCCCAGTACATTGTAATAATAAATAAAATCCCAAACGGAATATACGCATACCTTCCGAGCCACATAAACAAAGGTACTGCCGATATAATCAACACGGCCAAATGAACTGTATAGATGGAACCATAATAATTAAACTTTTTAATTTCTTGCTCGCTAATAATTTCTTTCATTTTCTCTATATCTCCTTTAATTAATTGATCGAGAGATACATTAAACAATGAACTAAGAAGTAACAAGCTATGAATATCAGGATAACTCTTTTCGTTTTCCCAATTAGAAATTGTCTGTCTTGTTACATATACCTTTTCTGCCAATTCCTCCTGTGATAGATGAAGCTCTGTTCGGTATTTTTTTATCTGTATACTCAGCTCCATATAATTTCCTCCCTTCGCAAGTAATTTGTTCTCTTGATCTGAGCCAAGAATAATCATTTTTTCATTATCTGTCTATCAAAGATATTTTACTTAACGGAAAACACAATGTCAAAAGAGTTTTACACTACAAAACTCATACCTTTTCAGCAATTTTTATTTTCATCTTTGTAAAGAGCAGCCTTTCGACTACCCTTTCGACTCACATATATACCCTCTCTTTCAACACAATTTCTTCCGCACTAACTTTGATATTATTCATCAATCTAACCCACTTCATCTGATCCTGCCTCTTTAAGTTTTCGTTCACGCCCTGTTTTTCTGCCATCTGTTTCATTAACACTTCGACCTGCTCTGTTACTTCCTGGTCAATCTGATTCAGATGTGCTGTCAGCTTGCCAGATAATAACAAGTTTTGATACCGTATTGGTCTATACTCTTTCAAAAACTGTTTCCGTAACATTCCATATTTTCCATATGTCGGTTCTTCTTCATTCAATACCAGATCCGGCAAATAACAATCTCCACACAGAGTATAGCTTAATCCGTTCTTTTCATCATAAACGTGTTTTTCCATGATTTTATCTCTCCATTTCTCTATTTTTTGATTTATTTTTCTTACGCTGCTGATTCTCCATCTCACTCTTTTTTATTCCCCAGGCTAATCTTTCATGAATACTTCCCTTCGGCATTTGTTCCATCCGCTGCTTTTCTTCCAGAGCTTTCTCGTTACGAATATCCTGCTGTACTGCCGCATCTACCGTCTCTATTCCCAGAACTCGTACAACTCGATCATACCTATCAGAAACGCCTTGCATTATATTCTTTTCTTCTGATAATTTATGATTTTCTTTACGCATATCATCCAACTCCTTCTGAATACTGTTATATTTTTGTTTCAGCTTTTGATATTTACTCTTCCAATTTTCCACCTCTTTTGTAAGTTCTTTAACCTGCGCAGCCATTGCCGCAACCTTATTTTTTATCTGAAGAAACAGCGGTTTGATTTTTTTGTCCCGGTAGGTTGCTGCCCGTTCCAACGTTCCTACTTCCAGTAACAACATTTTAACTATTCCATATTCTTTTATTTCCTTACTCACATTATCCATAATCGGCTGTAACTGTTCCCTGCGTTCTTCCAAGCTTTTTAATTGTTTTTCTGCTGTTTCTGCACGCTTTTCTGCTGCTTTTTTATCTCTGACCGCCTGTTCTTTACTTTCCTTCAAAAGCTGTATATCTTCTCTGGATTCTGCGATTTGTACGGCCAATCCTTCGTTCTCTGCTGAGGTGCCCGCAGTCCAAAAGAAAACTATCTGAATGCACTGGCTGATATTTTTGATGTCTCTCCGCATGCACTGGCTGTCCCGGATATTGACAGCTATGTAGGACTTATGCATACCTTATTTACATTAGAAGACCTTTACGGACTTCATATTGGTGAGATTGACGGAGAACTCTGCCTCCGGCTGGACAAATCCAAGGGAACCACCTACCTTTCTATGTTTGATATGTTCCATGCATGGCAGGAACAAGCTGAAAAGCTGAAATCCGGAGAAATCACTCAGGAAGAATATGACCAGTGGCGGTATAATTATCCTAAAAACTACAAATAAAAACCAACGAAAAAAGGCCTTACCAAATTGATTTCACTCAATTCAGTAAGACCTTTTTGTTGGTTTCACACATATTACCTGATAACCACAAGATTCCGGATAAATAATGCCAAAATCTCTCGTGTTATCATTTTGTTATCAAATAGAACTTTCTTTGCTCTGAAATGCCCTGTTTATAAGGGATTCCAGAAAATTTTTATTATTCAAACTCTTGGGCGGAGAGATTTATCTGGCTGTTTCTTGGTACACATTTGTGTATTTTATTCTTCATATTCATCTTATTTTGCATTTTTGTATACCTCATCTAAAATTTTTAGAGCCAAAATGGAGCCAACTTTAAAAGTATTGTATCAGTCCCCATGATATTTATAACCTCTAATCTTTAAGAAATATTTTCAATATCCTTTTCAATATCTCTTATTTCGCGCTTCATTATTCTATGAAACTGTATTTCAACAAAGCGTTCATCTTTGTCAGACAAATCAATCTGATATATATCCGATAAAATAGCTTTCTTATCATCTAATCCCAAATCATCTAAATTGGGAATATACTTAGTCTCATGCAATGCCATATGCATTTCTGCATATGTCCTAACAAATCTCTTTACCTTAATTTCACCCTCTAATTTATACCTTTTAATCAATTTTTGTACAACATCATCTAAGTGAAAAAGCAAACTCAAATCAGTTATTTGAGAATAAAAAAATAACCATCCATACTTATGTCTTTCAATAATAAAACCTGTAATTTTCAGATTTAATTTCCATTGCAAATACTCAATATTTTCTTTTTTTATAGTCCTAAATAATTCTTCTATAGACTGTTCAATTTTTAAAATACTACTTTTTCTCACCGTTACTTCACTATCATTCAAAACATATCCTAAATATTCAAATGTTTGTGTTACAAATCCTTCATCTTCCTTATCATTTAATTCCAATCCAAGTTTATTTATATCATCACATATACTTCTCTTTACATCATAAAATTTATCTTCATTAACCAATATTAATATATCATCAACATACCTATAATATGATATGTAATCAAGATTTCTATATTTTATATCAATATCCTGCATATATATGTTAGCTAAAGTATTTGAAATAGGTAATCCCTCTGGAACTCCCAATATTCTTTCCTTCTTTACAGTCTTTTCCTTTATTGGACAAAGAAGCGCTTCCGTTCTAATTGCGTTCCATATAATCGAAATAATTTCTGCCTTATGTATCTTTCTTTTTATTATTTTAATCAACTTATCATGATTTATTGAACCATAAAATGATTTCACATCCAATTTTATAAAATGTGTATACATTGGGATTTTTTTTGTAATATCATCTATAACAAGTTGCGGCATCATAGTCTTACATTTATCCCCATATACCCCCACCAGCAATTCATTTAACACCGATGCCGTCAACTTATCTCTTAGCGTAGGCACGCAAATTGCTCTAGGTAGTTTAGCAGGTCCTTTAGTAAATAAAAGCTGTTTATATCTTGTAAAATGATAAGAGTCATTCATGGATTTTCTAATAATAATTTCAATATTCTCATCCAAATTTTGTTCAAACTTTCGAGGTGAAACTTTATCCAATCCGACAGACGGCTTGTTTTTTACTTTTTCTTCATAATGTTCTATAAGATGTTTTTTTGTAAATAATTTTTTCCATAAGTACGATGCTTGCATCTATAAAACCCCACATATCCAATATAAACCTACCGGCAATACTATAACACATATCTTTAAAACAAATCGCCAAATCACATTATAATAATATCTGCACCTTACATTTCTCCATTTCTTACTTTTATATTCACCTATACTACCATGAACTGTCTCATAATAATCAAATGATATATGATTACTGCTTGAATCCAATAAATCGCAATATCTATTGTATATATTCTTAATCAAATCAACATCATCACCATCAATATTGTTTAATTCAAATTCAAGTTTTTGTAACTCTGTATAATTCTTTCTATACTCTCTTGCCTGTTCTGAATATTTTTGTCCATTCAAATATAAAATAACAATGAGCAAAGATATTGTCATAAACACTGTCATCAAGCTTAATTTTTCATTGTTATTCAGCAATGTAAGTATTGAAAATATAATTGTAACACAAGAATAATAAATGTTAATTCCCTGAAAAAATGCTTCCTTGTTTACCAATCTTTTTTCAGCATTAACTCTTGAAATTCTTGTTGTCCATATCTGATCTGATAAATCTTTATATTTTTCCAAGTTATATCCTCCTAAAATGTATTAGGGTTTCTATATACTAAGTGCGATACCTTCTTTCGAAAGCCTATAAAATCTCTACAGATTGTTAATTACATTATCTCCTAAGTGGAAATCATAACTTACGTTATAAACCCTAATACAATTAATATTATACCACATTCTACTATAGATTATCATTTGTCAGAATAATCCCTTTCGATTATTTCTATGATTATTCCTCTATAATCTGAATACCACTTTTCTTTATCAGCCTTTGATTCAGGAAAATATTCTTTTAGCCCCTACTTTTGTGCAAAAAGTAAATTTATCTTTTCTTTAGTTTTTACATTATCCTGCAAATGATAACCTCTATTAAGAAATGCACTGTTCATTAACATCTGGGTTTTTGTCAAAGAGGATACCCGATTCAATAATTTTTCAAACTCTGTATATCGAAACGCATAGTACGCATTTCCAGGAACAAACGATTCAAATACTGCCAAACCAAATCCTGGATACAGAAAAACAATATATTCCTGTAATGATGGAACTCCTATATTAGAAAATATTTCTGCTGGATCATGTTCAAGCCACGCATTAAGTCTAAATTTTGTATCCTCGTCTGTTAATTCTGATATCTTATTTCTCACTTCATCCTGAGACATCCTGTCAATTGTTCTATCCTCATAGATATCAAGCTCACTATCCCAATCTAATGCGTCATATTCTTCAGCGTTCAATTCTTCAATTTTTACACATTCTGATTTAAATTTTTCGAACCAGTTAATAAAATCCTGTTCTTCGGGATTATTACAATCTATTTCAAACAGCAGATCTAATTCATAGTTGTTTAAATATGCCGTTTTACTTATATTGGACGAACCAATAATTACAAAGGCCTTATTATCATTAGCAATATAATAAAACTTACCATGATAAAAAGAATTCTGGTATGTATACAACGTCAACGGATATTCATTTCTGAAATTATTAAGTGCAATTACACTATTCCGATCAATCTTTGTATTCTTTCTACTAGATCCGTAAGTTTGGAGCGCCCCTACAACTAATTCAATCTTACCGTTATTACTACGGACTTGGTCCATTAACGGTTTTACCAGGCGTAATCCACTGCTAAATGAAAAACCCACTGCCGCAAAAAATTGAGTTGCCTTTATTTGTTCTCCAAGTTTTATTAGTAATTCATTCAGCACTATGTTATTGCTTAAGACAGAACATTTCTTCCCTACGAAAGGTATTCCCTCAATACTTTCATCTACAATTTTGTTTTTATTAGCAAGTGCTTTTTGAGCTTTTTCATGAATTACCTCTACTAAGCGACTATCATCAAGGATTTTTATATATTCAATAATAGCTTTTTCTCGCTCAGGGAAAAAACCGATCAACCTTACAGCTGTATGAAAACATTCGGTTTCTTGCTCAGCAATTATTATCTTTTTTAAAAACTCTTTATACGCAAACTCAGAATGTAATTCTCCTAAAATCTCAAGTGCTTTTGAAGAATATAAATCGGTTCTATTGTATATCGTTATCAATTTTGCTTCTGCATATGAGTAATCATATTTTGATAAGATTAGCAATAAATCAAAAAGCATTTTTGTTGCATTGTTTCCATCATGCACACCTAATAACTCTTCATCAATACTCTCTTTAATTTCTTTCCAATCAGAAGAAGTTAATTCTTCGTTTCTACACAATTTAAAAGCAATCGAAATACTATTATGGTAAAAATCCATCTCACCATAATCCCATACATTTTCTTTTACAGCCAAATATATTAATGATATTTTTTCAAAATCTGCTATACACTTCTGATTATCCTTTTCTTTTAAATCAAGATACGTTGCAAATATTGATGTTCCCTCAACTCGTTTTTCAATAGCCTCTCGAAGTTCTGGTTGTATTAATTGTAAATAATCCTTATTGGCCAAGAAAATTTTAGTTGTGCGTGCATCTAATCCGTCATCCATTGCTTTAGTAAGAAGTGCATATAATATATCTTCTCTTTCTTCCACTGCAATAAGCGATATTAACCGTATATCAAAATCTTTTGTATCAATGATGTATTTTTTCACTTCTATTTGTTCCTGCTTATCTAAAGGAATATCTTTTACACTTTTAAAAAAACCTATTTCCTTTAAATCTTTCTTTTCGTGAAAAATTTCCATCAAGTATACATATAAATATTCTTTACGCAAAACCTTCACTGCAAGATTTAATATCATACCTGCGTTATATTCGCTTGGTATGTTATCCAAGTATTCATCAATTAATGTTTTGAGAAGCTTTTTATTTCTTGTTTTACGCAAAGCAACACGTGCAGTTTTATTTCCAGAAATACCCATCTGCAGTAGAGTTCTTAATGATTTCTCATCTCCTTTTTTGCTTAGTGAACTACATTTCTCATAGAAATTGGACGTTTCTCCCATACTTACACCTCTTAATCTATTTCAAAATTATGGTTGTTTTATTTTTTTATTAATCCTAAATCTGCAAAGTATCTACAGTCAACCACCTAGCATCTTCTGTTTTCTTCGGAATCAGACGATTAGCGACGGTCTTCGTCCAGAAACAGTCCATACTGAGATGAAACATCGAGTAGCCGTACTCAATCTTATCGATCACCTCACCAACCTTAATCTTTGTATCTAGTTCTTCACAATTATTGTAATATATCGCATATTTTTCCGCTCCCATAAAAATACAAAAACCAATGTATATAAAATTATATATGTGAAAACGCCGTATATCAATTTGTTTCAATAATAAAAAGTACATTTTTACGAAAAAAGGCATCTAAAAATACCACAGATTCCCTATCAGAAATATACTTCTTCAATTTATGTAATTACTTCTATTCCATCGCTGAAGATTACTTTGCAGCTTTTATCCGTTTCCACTTCAATCTCATCGAGTCGGACGTCCCAAAGCTCCTCCAGAAACCCCGTCTGCTTACCATCAAGGTCCTGCAAGTTCATGATGAAGTTTGCAAAAACCCCCTTATCTTTCCAATCCTGAATCTTATCGTTCAGCTCATTATCTCGTTTTTATTTCAAATCCGTTCTTAAAGATGAATCGTATATCATCCTTGGCATTTACCACCACTTCCTGCACCAGACTGCTCCAAAGTCCCTCATCGAATTCTTCTAACAAAGCACCCTGCTTTTCCAATGCCCGGATGAATACCTTGAATAATTCTCTCTGAGCCTTTTTGCTTTCAATCTGTTCTGAAATCTTGTCATACTCTGATTTGATGGTATTGTACCTTTCTGCAAGATCGGCATATCTTCTTTCATATTCATTCTGGTCAAGTGCCGTCCGGCTGTTCTCTGCTATGGCTGTTTGCATCTGTTCTGCAATAATTATATATTACTCCGCCCACAAATAGAGCCAAACTAGAGCCATTTGATAAAACAAATGCCGGAAACCCGCATAAATACAGGCTTTCGGCATTTTAATCCGTTATTCAAACTCAATCGTTCCCGGCGGTTTACTCGTCAGATCATAGAATACTCTGTTAACCCCACGAACTTCATTGATAATTCTGCTCATTACTTTATCAAGTACTTCATACGGAATCTTCGCTGCCTCAGCAGTCATAAAATCTACCGTATTCACTGCACGAAGTGCAACTGCATAATCGTAAGTTCTCTCGTCACCCATAACACCAACGCTTCTCATGTTGGTCAGGGCTGCAAAATATTGTCCGATGCTGCGGTCAAGTCCCGCGTTTGCAATCTCTTCTCTATAAATTGCATCTGCATCCTGTACGATCCGTACTTTTTCAGCCGTTACTTCTCCGATGATACGGATTCCAAGTCCCGGTCCCGGGAATGGCTGACGGAATACAAGCTTCTCCGGAAGTCCAAGTTCAAGACCTGCCTTGCGGACTTCATCTTTGAAGAGATCACGAAGTGGTTCAATGATTTCTTTGAAATCAACATACTCCGGAAGTCCTCCTACGTTGTGATGAGACTTGATTACTGCTGATTCTCCGCCAAGTCCGCTTTCTACAACGTCCGGGTAAATCGTTCCCTGTGCAAGGAATTCCACTGCACCGATCTTCTTTGCTTCTTCTTCAAAAATACGGATAAATTCTTCTCCGATAATTTTACGCTTTGCTTCCGGTTCTGTAACTCCAGCAAGCTTGTTGTAGTATCTTTCCTGTGCATTGACACGGATAAAGTTCAGGTCAAACTGACCATTCGGTCCAAATACTGCCTCAACTTCATCGCCTTCATTCTTACGAAGAAGACCGTGATCTACAAATACGCAGGTAAGCTGTTTGCCGATTGCTCTGGAAAGCAGTCCTGCTGCCACAGAGGAATCAACTCCGCCTGAAAGCGCAAGAAGTACTCTTCCGTCCCCAACTTTTTCACGGATTTCCTGGATGGTATTTTCAACAAATGCATCCATCTTCCATTCGCCGACACATCCACAGACATTCTTTACAAAGTTGTTGATCATCTTGGTTCCTTCCGGTGTATGAAGCACTTCAGGATGGAACTGGATTGCATAAAGCTTTTCTGCTGCATTTTCTGCTGCTGCTACCGGACAGTCTGCTGTGTGTGCAGTAATCTCAAATCCCGGTGCCACCTGCGAAATATAATCAAAATGGCTCATCCAGCAGGTTGTTGTTGCAGATACATTTTCAAATACTTTGGAATCTTTCTTGTCGATGATGACTTCTGTCTTACCATATTCTCTGACGTCAGCTTTTTCAACTTTTCCGCCAAGTACGTGAGACATAAGCTGTGCACCATAACAAAGACCAAGTACCGGAATGCCAAGCTTAAAGAGTTCTTCAGAATAAGTCGGTGAATCCGGTTC
>UMIC01011758.1_pt1 | contig 10533 bp, 11 predicted proteins | sample 1965681 | NCBI WGS metagenome assembly UMIC01 (sample SAMEA4836114, study PRJEB28245) | human gut metagenome | biome: gut microbiome; material: fecal sample | place: Denmark | collected 2008
CCCATAAAATCAATGATTTAGGGCTTGACATTATAGGAAGGAGAATGATTTATACATAGAAGAAATTTATTGAGCATGAAGAATGAGTGAGGTAGGGTATGAAAAAAATATTTAGCAGTCTTCCAGTGAAATTATTGATTGGCATTGTTATTGGAATTATCTTTGGACAGGTTTTCCCTAAAAGTGTAATGAGTGTTGTTGTTCCATTGAAGAATATTCTGGGACAGGTCATTAACTTTGTAGTACCGTTAATTGTCATCGGATTTATTGCACCATCTATTACAAAGCTTGGAAATAATGCGTCACGTATGCTTGGCGTTGCACTTATGGTTGCATATACGTCGTCCGTACTGGCAGCACTTCTTTCTATGGGAGCCGGATATGCAATTATTCCAAATCTTCCGGTCGTGTCAGAGATTGAAGGTTTAAAAGAATTGCCAGAAGATGTTTTTGGTCTGACTATTCCGCAGATTATGAATGTCATGAGTGCTCTTGCATTTTCCATTTTAATCGGACTTGCGGCAATCTGGACAAAAGCAAAGACGATTATTACTATTTTAGATGAGTTTCAAAATATTGTACTTGCAATTGTGTCGAAGATTATAATTCCAATTCTTCCAGTGTTTATTGCATTTACATTCACTTGTTTATCATATGATGGAACTATTACAAAGCAGCTTCCGGTATTTGTCAGTGCAGTCGTAATCGTTATGATCGGACATTATATCTGGCTGACGGTGCTGTATGTTGTAGCAGGAGTCTATTCTGGAAAGAATCCAATCGAAGTCGTAAAGTATTATGGACCGGCTTATATTACAGCAGTTGGAACGATGTCTTCTGCCGCAACACTTGCAGTTGCGCTTCGGTGTGCGAGAAAATCCAAAGTTTTAAGAGAAGATATGGTGGATTTTGGTGTGCCGTTGTTTGCAAATATCCATCTGTGCGGATCCGTATTGACAGAAGTATTTTTCTGTATGATCGTGTCCAAGGTATTATATGGAACATTACCGGATATTCAGACATTGGTACTGTTCTGCGTCCTGCTTGCGATTTTCGCAATTGGAGCCCCTGGAGTTCCGGGAGGAACGGTAATGGCATCATTGGGACTCATTACAGGAGTTCTTGGCTTTGGCGATGACGGTACAGCATTGATGCTTGCAATCTTCGCACTTCAGGATAGCTTCGGAACAGCCTGCAATGTAACAGGAGACGGAGCACTGACATTATTCCTGACCGGTTATGTCGAAAAGCATGGAATAGAAAAGCAGAATATATCTGTGGAATTATAGATTGTCGAGACATTCATGAATTTTAGAAAATGAAAATATATCATTGGTGTGAGAATAAGAAAATGGAGAGTGGAACAAAACCCCTCTCCATTTCTATATGCAAAGAAACTAAAAACTAATTCAAATATGTAACAAGATCGTCCTGCCTTTTAGCAGCCTCGCGCTCTTCATCAGGATATCCCATTCCTACCATTCCGACAACCTGCATGTCTTTGTCAATTCCAAGACCTTCCAGGTAATCTGCAACTTCTGCTTTGTCTCCACAGTATTTTAACTGGTTGATCCAGCATGCACCAAGTCCAAGTGAGTGTGCTGCAAGAAGCATGTTCTCGATTGCGCATGAGCAGTCGCTGACTCCGTTGACAGCTTCTTTCTCACATGCAACAAGTACAATTGCCTTTGCTCCGTATAATGTGTAAGCAGGGTTCTCCATTCCCTTTGCTACAACATCCTGAAGGCTCTTGATAGAATCTGCATTCTGCATTACATAGAATCGGTATGTCTGTAAGTTCTTGCCGCTTGGAGCGTAAGTTCCTGCTTTGACAATCTCATCTACGAGATCCTTTGGAACGTCCTGCTCTTTGAATTTACGAATAGATCTTCGAGTATAAATGTTATTTAATACTTCGTTCATGATTACCTCTCCTTTTAAAATAATTAACCTTTTTATCTAAAGTACAGTATAATATTAAAAATACGAAAAATCATTGTCTATTTTAGATAAAAATACGAAAAATAATTTGTAAATATGGACAAAATGGGTAGATATGTACATTGTTAAGAAATGAACAAAATGTTATACTAATAATATTAAGGATTGAAGAAGTGCATAGCACAAAAATCCGTGGGTAGCGAAAAAATGAATCATGCATCAGTCCGCAAAGGCGCGAGGGAGGAAGAGAAAATGTCAGATTTGAAATTTACTTGTACTGGTTGTCGCAATGGCTGTGTGATCACAGTCTGTTATAATGAGGAGGGGTATCCAGATGTGAAAGGCAATGGCTGTATGCGCGGCGTATTGTATGCAAATGACAAAGTAAGAGCAATGGACGAGAAAGAGACGGACAAGTAAGATGTTAAAATCATATGTTGCATTTGACATAGAGACGACTGGACTTAGCCCGGAGCACAATGAGATTATTGAGATTGGTGCATTGAAAGTACGGGAAGGAAAAGTTGTTGACCGTTTTATTCGCTTTATCGAACCGGAGGCCGGGATACCTCCGATGATTACGCAACTGACCGGAATTACAAATGATATGGTAGAAGGAGCAGGGAACTGCGGCGAAGTATTGCCGGAGTTCCTTGAATTCTGCGAACAGGATACGCTGATCGGACATAATGTGCAGTTCGACTTCAGCTTTGTGAAGACAAAAGCAAAAGAACTTGGTTACACCTATGATCATATGGGAATTGATACACTTAAGATTGCCAAAGTTGTTCACGCAGACCTTCCATCCAGAAAGCTTGGCGCACTCTGCGAATACTATCATATCGAAAATGCGGCGGCGCACCGGGCATATCATGATGCTCTGGCAACCGCAAAACTGTATCAGTCTATGGCGCATTTTTATGAGGAAAAGGAACCGAAGGTTTTTAAACCACAGCCCTTGGCATATAAAGTGAAGAAAAAAGAACCGATAACCGCAAAACAAATCGCATTTCTCACAAGGCTTATGCAACAGAAGAATATTTCTATGGAAATGGACATACATACACTGACAAAGAGTGAGGCTTCCAGAGAAATCGACCGGATTTTATCCCGACCGTAATGGAAGTGAGAAACCAATATGGAATACAGTCTGACAGGCTGATGTATTGACAGTAATTATCAGATGTGTTAGATTGTAAAAGTAATAGCTAAAGATACAAAAGAATAAAAAATGTGTGAGGTGTCAGTCAGAGAAAGATATTATAAAAAGTTATTTATCTGGCTGGTGAAAAGAGAAACAGGTGTGAATCCTGTACGAACTCGTCACCGTATTTTGCGAGCTTTGAATCCTACATGCCACTGGGAGACCGGGAAGGCTGATTTTAGAGCGCCTGAGCAATAAGCCGGGATACCTGCCTTTCACAGTACAGGAACATATTTGTTCAGGCCACGAGGAACTGGCAGTACGAAATACATAGAAAGGCTATTTGACGGAAGGAAGATAATTTCGTCAATAGTTTGTTTTGCGTACTCTCTGTTCATTTTTTAATGGCAGGGATTTTTTATTATATGAATTTCTATATAATAAGAAACCTCCGGAAAAATTATTTTGTATCTTAGAAAAAAATGGAGGATGGAAAGATGAAGAAAAAATTGGTAGTCGTATTACTTACTGCAGCTATGAGTATGTCTCTGCTTGCAGGATGTGGAGGAAATTCAGGAAGTTCTGACGCAAAGAGTGATGCAAAGACAGAGAATACGAAGGAGGACAGCGATCAGGTGGCAGCAGACAAGGTGGCAAAACTGATTGATGATATCTATGTTCAGGAGAGAACTGACAAGACAGATGAACAGTGCAAAGAAGCTAAGGAAGCCTGGGACGCATTAACAGATGCCCAAAAAGAATTAGTAGAAGGTGAAAACGCAGATCCTGATTACTTCGGAAGAGATACAGGTGACGCTTCGAAAGATGATCCGTTAAATCAGGACGAGATTGGTGAAAATGAACTTCTCGTTGTAAGTTTTGGTACATCATTCAATGACAGCCGTGCAAAAGACATCGGTGGAATTGAGAAAGCACTTCAGGCTGCTAATCCAGACTGGTCAGTAAGAAGAGCATTTACAGCTCAGATCATCATCAATCACGTACAGGCCCGTGATGATGAGAAGATTGACAACATGGAGCAGGCACTGGAGCGTGCAGTAGACAATGGAGTTAAAAACCTTGTTGTTCAGCCGACACATCTGATGCATGGTGCAGAGTATGATGAGTTATCAGAGACAGTGGAAAAATATAAAGATAAATTTGAATCTGTAAAGATTGCTGAGCCGCTTCTCGGCGAAGTTGGAGCAGATACAACAGTTATCAATGCAGACAAAGAAGCAGTTGCAAAAGCAATCACAGACGAAGCAGTTAAGACAGCAAACTATGACAGCATTGATGCAGCAGCCAAAGATGGAACCGCATTTGTATTCATGGGACATGGAACTTCACACGTTGCAAATGTAAGTTATGATCAGATGCAGACACAGATGGAGCAGCTTGGATATAAGAATGTATTTATCGGAACTGTAGAAGGTGAGCCGGAAGATACAGAGTGTCAGGCAGTCATTGAGAAAATCAAAGAGGCCGGATATAAGAAAGTAATCCTTCGTCCACTGATGGTTGTTGCAGGAGATCATGCGAACAATGATATGGCAGGAGACGATGATGATTCATGGAAGAGCCAGTTTGAAGCGTCAAAAGCATTTGACAGTGTAGAATCACAGATTGCAGGCCTTGGAGAGATTGATGCAATTCAGCAGATTTATGTAGCACATACAAAAGCTGCAATTGAAGCTAAATAGTTGACAGGTCAGATTTTCAGAGTACAATTATAAAGAAAAATAATTAGAAAAGAGAGAATGGACATGTTAAAAAAGAAATTATTAGTTTTATTACTTTCCGCCAGTATGGCAATGACAATGCTTGCCGGATGCGGAAGTAATACGGATAAGAAAGATGACACAAAAACAGAAGCTTCCAAAGATGATGCGTCAGAAGCAAAGACTGACAGCAAAGATGCGAAGGAGCCTGAGCTGGAAGATGGAACTTATAAGGTAGATTTTAATACAGACAGCGGTATGTTCCACGAGAATCCGGACTATAATGACGGAAAAGCAACGCTGACTGTTAAAGATGGTAAGATGACAGTACATATTACATTGAATTCTAAAAATATCGTACAGTTATTCTTAGGCTCAGCAGAAGATGCACAGAAAGACGGGGCAGATCTGATTGATCCGTCAGAGACAACAGAGATTACTTATTCTGATGGTTCCGCGCCAAAGGAAGTATACTCCTTTGACGTACCGGTACCGACACTGGATGATGAATTTGATCTGGCATTGATTGGAACAAAGGGTAAATGGTATGACCATAAAGTCAGTGTGTCCAATCCGGAAGCAGTGCAGTAAAAAAGATGTCGTATAATTTTTAAATAATTAAGAGCAGATGTGTTAAAGCATTTGCTCTTTCTTTGTATTTATAAAGATTTTTGATTTGACTTTTCTGTATAAACTGATAAAATGAGAGGAGTTATCAATTAAATCAAAGGAGAAATGTATGAGAAAGAGAATTGTTGCAGCGATACTTGCACTTGCCATGTCTGTTTCTATGATGGCATGTGGTGCAAAAAGTGACAGTAAACAGGAAAATACTGCTACAACAAAAGAAGTAGACAGTATGAGTTTTGATGAACTGAAGAAAGAGGCGAAAGGAAGTACAGTGACTTTCTATGGCTGGGGTGGAGATGATAAGCTGAATGACTGGCTGGATAATTCATTTGCACCGATCATGAAGGAAAAATATGATATTACTATGGAACGTGTTCCGATGGATATTGATCAGATTTTAAGTCAGCTTTCCGGTGAACTGGGAGACAAGAATGCCAGTGAAGACAACGGTGATATCGACATAATCTGGATTAATGGAGAGAATTTCCAGTCTGCAAAAGAAAAAGATATGTTATATGGTCCATTTACAGACAAACTTCCGAATTTCAATGACTATGTAGATGGTGATTCTGAAGATGTAAAATTAGACTTTGCTTATCCGACTGATGGATATGAGGCTCCATATGGAAAAGCTCAGGTTGTTATGGTTGCGGATACGGCGGTAACACCAGATCTTCCGACGAGTGCAGAAGAACTGAAAGCATTCGTGCAGAAATATCCAGGAAAAGTAACATATCCGGCTCTTCCAGACTTTACAGGAAGTGCATTTGTCAGAAATATTATCTATGAAATCTGTGGATATGAGCAGTTCATGACTATGGAAGCTGACAAAGAAACAGTAAAAGAGGCAATTGAACCGGCTATGGAATATTTACGAGAACTGAATCCTTACTTATGGAATCAGGGAAAGACATTCCCGGACTCTTCCACAACATTGGACAACATGTTTGCAGATGGTGAAGTGGTTCTTTACATGACATACGGTGCATATGACACAGCAGTAAATATTGCAGATGGAAAATACACAGAGACAACTCAGTCCTTCCAGTTCGATAAAGGAACAATTGGAAATACAAACTTTATGGCAATCGCCAAGAATTCAGCAAACAAAGCTGGAGCAATGATCGCTATCAATGAGATGCTTTCGCCGGAGGTTCAGGCAGACCGTTATGATCAGTTAAAAGTAATCCCGGTATTAGATAATACAAAACTTTCTGATGACCAGAAGGCAGAATTTGATAAAGTAGATCTTGGAAAAGGAACCATTCCTCAGGACGAGCTTCTTTCCAAACGTCTTCCGGAGATGCCGGCACAGCTTGTTCCGATTATTGAAGAGATCTGGAATGAGGAAGTTGTAGGAAAATAATTTTATGAAGAAAAAAGTGGTACCATATTTATTACTGGTTCCTCAGATTGTACTGATCATTACATTTCTGATCGGGTTAATAACTGGAATCACCCAGAGTTTCGGGGTGATTCCAGCTTTTGGATTAAGGGAACCTACGTTGAAATATTACAAAGAAATATTGATGAAGCCAGAGCTCTTTCAATCTGTGAGCTACAGCTTAAAAATTGCATTTTTATCAGCCGCAATTGCAACTGCAGGTGGTGTGATTCTTGCCGGATTGTGTGTGTCTGTCAGACAAACGTCTGGACTTATGATGCGGATCATACAGATGCCGATTATAGTTCCCCATGTTGTTGTGGCTATATTTGCAGTTAACATCTGTTCTCAGAATGGAATTCTTGCAAGAATTGGTTATGCGCTTGGACTGATTAGTGATCAGCAGCAATTTCCTCTGATTATATATGATGCACATGGATTTGGAATTATTCTGGCTTATGTGTGGAAGGAACTTCCATTTATTGTATATTTTGTTATTGCATTAATGGCAAATATCAATGGAAAACTGGGGGAGGCTGCCAGGAATCTCGGGGCAGGGAAAATCTGTACATTTGTGAAAGTAACGCTGCCGCTTTGCAAAGAGACAATTATCAGTGGCTTTCTGATAATTTTTGTGTTTGCCCTTGGAGCTTATGAACTCCCGTTTCTTTTGGGAGCGACTACGCCGAAAGCACTGCCGATTCTGGCATACCAGCAGTATATTCATCCGAATCTTGAAAACCGTCCGTATGCTATGGCGTTAAATGGAGTTATCATATGCATTTCCATGGTAAGTGCGGTGCTGTATTTTGTAATGTTAAAGAAAAATGTAAGTTATCTGGCAGGTAAGAATCATGAAGAAAAAAAGAAAATCAATACTTAGTTATATTATTATTTTAATCGTGGTGTTTCTGATCTTATTTCCGGTTGCAACGATGATACTTTGGGTATTTACAGAACGCTGGGCATGGCCGGATCTGTTTCCACAGGTGTTTTCTATGCGTGCGCTGGATCAAATTTCGGCGAGAGGGACAGAATTAAGTGCGGTGTTTGCTTCCAGTGCAGAAATTTCGGTTGTTGTAGCATCATTTTCGGTAGTCGTTGCGCTGATGACGGCTCGTGCGGTTGTACTCTATGACTTTCCGGGAAAACAGTTGATTTATTTTTTGACAATCCTGCCTTTTATGATTCCGGTTACAGTGCTTGCCATGGGACTTCAGGTATTATTCATAAAACTGGGGCTTAACAATACAGTGACAGGTGTGATACTGATTCATCTGATCGCGTCACTTCCATATGCAGTCCGGCTGTTAATAGACGGAACGCAGGCTGTCGGTAACCGGTTGGAAGAACAGGCGAGAGTATTGGGAGCTTCTGCGTGGAAAGCATTTTTTCATACTACACTTCCGATGCTTGTTCCTGTCATGCTGTCTTCTTTCTGTATGGCCTATATCGTGTCTTTTAGCCAGTATTTTATGACGTTGTTGATCGGCGGTGGAAAAGTGAAGACATTCACCGTTGTTATGGTTCCATATCTTCAAAGTGGAAATCGTAACATTGCATGCGTGTACAGTGTGATATTTTTAGGGGTGACATTGATATTATTTTCATTATTCGAAGGTCTTGCAAAGCATTGGACAAAGGAAAACAGTGGAGGGTTCTATGAGTCTTAAGGTAGAAAAATTAAAAGTTACAATTCAAAAAAAAGAGATTCTGCATGGTATAAATCTTGAAGTAAAGCAGGGAGAATTTGTTTCGCTGTTAGGACCGTCAGGTTGTGGAAAAACAACATTGCTGAAAAGCATTGCCGGACTTGTGGAAGTGCAGGAAGGCGAGGTGTGGATACAGGGGGAAAAGGCGACAAATATTCTACCAGAAAAGCGAGGCACAATTATCGTATTTCAGGATCTGCGTTTATTTCCCAATATGACTGTAGAAAAGAACATTGCATTTCCAATGGAGATTGCTGGTGTGAAAAAAGACGAACGAAAGAAAAAGGTAGAAGAATTGCTGGCAGCAGTGCAGCTTTCCGGGTTTGAAAAGAGAAGAATAAGGGAAATGTCCGGAGGCCAGATGCAGAGAGTAGCGCTTGCAAGAGCTTTGGCAGCGAAACCCAAAATCTTACTTCTTGATGAACCGTTCTCGGGGCTTGATGAAAAACTCCGCCTGGAAATGGGCGAACTCGTACGAAAACTACACGAAACCTGGAAAATAACGACCATTCTTGTTACTCATGACAAGCGGGAAGCATTGCAGATGTCTGATCGAATCGCGCTTATGGACATTGGAAGGCTCATCCAATATGATACGCCAAAAGAAATGTTCTATCATCCGACATCGCGTATGGTGGCAGAGTATTTTGGAAAAGTCAACGTTATGAAAAAAGAACATGATGGAAGAATGATAGAAGGAATTCTCAGACTATTTTCAGTACAAATAGCTAAAGTAGAAGGTAAAGAAAACAAGAATGATATTTCCATACATGCAAAGGTGGAAGAAATAACATTTGCAGGGGAACTGGCAGAGGTTAGTTTGATTTTGGAAGAGCCGTATTTTGGCAGACTTGAATTGTTAAGCCAGGTAATGAGCAGTAAAATCAGCGAACTGAATTTGTCGGGTGGAATGATCGTTGCGATAAAGATAAATGAAAAAGATATTGTATGGTTTGAAAGCGGGGAAGTCTGATGAAAAAAATCGTGTATGACTGTGATTTAACACTAGGTGTTCCTGGTTGTGATGTGGATGATGGTCTGGCACTTATGTATCTTCTGGGATGTCCGGAAGCAGAATTGCTTGGTGTAACAGCTACTTATGGTAATAATAAAATTGATGTTGTGTGGGAGACAATGAACCGTATGCTTTCGGAGTTGGGGCAGACAGAACTGCCGGCACGAAAAGGAGGGGCGGCTCGCGGTGAGTTTCAAAGTGATGCGGCTGAATTTCTGGTGGATATGGCAAACCAGTATGCAGGAGAGTTGTCGATTCTTGCAACAGGTTCCCTAACAAATCTGGGCGGGGCGTATACATTAGATCCACATTTCTTTGAAAAAGTGAAAGAGATCGTATTGATGGGCGGGATTACAGAACCTCTTGTCTTTGAAAAAAAGATTATGGATGAGTTGAATTTTTCCTGTGATCTAGAAGCCACAGCAGCGGTACTGACAAAAGGGAAAAATGTGTCCATAATTACTGGAAATAACTGTCTGAAAGTTTTATTTACGAAAGAAGAATATAAAAAGCGCCTTTTGGGAACAGAAAACCCGGCAGCAATCTATATCCGGGAAAAGACAGATTACTGGTTTGGGTACAATGAAGAGGATTATGGAATTGGCGGATTTTATAACTGGGATGTAACAGCAGCAGTTTATCTGATGCACAAAGAGCTGTTTGCGCATAGGAAAAATAAATTCAAAATTACCGAAGAAGACTTACAAACAGGGAATCTGCGAATGCAGACACCGGGCAATTGTACCTTGAATCTTCCGGAGATCAAAGAAGAAAAAAGTTTTAAAGATGAGATTTATAGATCTTGGATGCATGCAGGGGAACGATGTTTTCCTATCACGGAGATATATAAATAAAATGAATAAGTGAATGAAAAACATTGATAATAACAATTGGACGAAAAGAGTACAAAAAGGTATTATTAGTATAGCTGATTTATAAATTCGAATTGAACAAAATCGCTGCGCGATGGCCTACCAAGGCTATGG
>UMIC01014616.1_pt1 | contig 10420 bp, 5 predicted proteins | sample 1965681 | NCBI WGS metagenome assembly UMIC01 (sample SAMEA4836114, study PRJEB28245) | human gut metagenome | biome: gut microbiome; material: fecal sample | place: Denmark | collected 2008
AATATTTTGACCATGTTCATACGATTCAGGAACAGCCTGTAACAATACATAAAAAGCTGGATAAGGTACTTGTGGAAAATCTGAATGAAGTATTGGCTATGTATAATCGGGGAATAAAATTGACTTTTACGGATATAAAAGCGATTAGAAATATTATGGAAGAAGAACTTGGAAAATAAAGAGGACATCATTGCTTATATAAAATTGCACAAAAAACAGTAAGTGACATAGATATGGGATTTTTCGACAGGCGAAACCTTGCAGGTCTGCAGACAACAGCAAAGTATGCACCCCGAAGAAAACGGGGCGGTCGCAGACCGTTTTTGCTTGGTCAGGATTTTTGCTCGGTCAAGAATTTTCCTACGGAAAACTGCCTTCGGCAGCGGCGTTTTCTTCGCCGTTCCCAACAAAACCGCTTTCAGCGGCGGCGTTCTTCACCGTTCCTAAGCAAAAATGCTTTGACCATACTGACACCGAAGGTGGTTTTGCGAAGCAAAATTTTGAACGAGCCATTCCCGAAGGGAATTTGTGAACCTGCCAAAGCAAAATTCTGAACGAGCCGTTCCGCAAAGCGGAATTCGCAGGCGGAACACGCAGATTCCGAAAACTCAACATGACAAAACGGTGGTTATAACTTTAAAAATTTGTACGGAAATTCAAGAGGGAGTACCGCTATTGATTATTTCCATTCGCCATGATATAATTTGGAAAATATATATATTTTTTGTCGGAAATGTAGAGTTATTTGTCGGATACTTTTCTAAAATAAATAAGCTATTACATTTTTATGAAGGTGTTTCAGCATTTGACACAAGGGGTTATCGCAGAAAGACCTATTTTTTTGCAATAACTCAAGTAGAAATGAGGTGAATATTGATGACGTAGCAATTGTATAAATTGACATATGTCAAAAATAGGGGGGGGGTAGAAACCTGCCTATCATGAATGACGATCGGGAGAGAATGACAAAAGGAGGAATTTATGAAAGTTATAAAACATGGATATGGCAAACGAACGGTATCTCTGCTGCTTGCGGTAATTTTGGTACTATGCCCTCTACAGGTCAAGGCAGCAGATAACAAGGCGGCAGATAACAAGCCAACCATCGAAATTGGTAACTACATTCAGATGGGTACTTATGATGGAAAACCAATTGTGTGGCGTTGTGTAGCGAATGATGACAATGGACCATTGATGCTCTCGGATAAAGTATTGTGTGATTATATGCCATATGATGCACAAACCAACGAAAATAAGAAAACAGGCTCGCATCGGCGCAATACCTGGAGAGATAAGTTTGGTTCTAACCACTGGAGAGACAGCAACATACGTTCCTGGCTCAATTCCAACGAAGAAGCAGGAAATGTGAAGTGGCTTTGCGGAAATCCGCCAACATCGGATTCTGTCTATCCCGCAGATAAAGCATATGACCAAAAGGCGGGTTTCCTTCGCAGCTTTCGTTCGGATGAGCTGGGAGCGATTCGAAAGGTGAAGCAGCGTTCTATCGTTTCCCATCCGGAGTATACGGCAGGTTATATCGATGCAGCCGGTGATGATCTTCCCTATAACACCACAATTGATACGGTAGCGGAGGGGTATAACGGTGCCTATTATGAGGATATTTGGGATAGAGTTTTTCTGCTGGATGTTAAGCAGCTTAAAACGGTTAAGGATAACCTGAAAGACTACCATATCGCACAAAACAGAAGCAATCAACCATGGAACTATTGGCTACGTACGCCGATTACAACCTGTAACCATGATATGCGATATGTGACCCCTCAAGGGGATATTTTGCGTGCAGCACCCTATCTAGGATATTGGGGTGTTCGCCCTGCCTTTTATCTGAATACGGAAAATTACACCGTATCAACCGGCACAGGAACGAGTACAAAACCCTATGTTGTTTCCGCACTGAATGCGCAGGATTACACTATTGACATATCCGGAGCTGAGCGAGCGGATGTAAAAGGTGACTGGAATGTGAACACGGATGAGTATCTGAAGCTGTATATGAATGAATGGTACACTACGGATCCTGCATATACCAATGTAACCGTACCGGTGTATACAATCCAGAAGCCTCGCAGCGATAAAGATAATATGGTAATTTTGTACTGCGCTGAGGGCTACACCAAAAGTCAGCAAAAGATGTTTGTCGAGGATGTAAAAAGGCTGTGGGGGAAGGTGTTGCAGATAGAGCCATATCGCAGCATGGCGGATCGCTTTAATGTCTATGCACTCTGCACGCCATCGGAGGATACCTTTAAGGGCAACAGCACTTTTTTTAATGCGACCGAAGATGGAATCGGTGGTTACAAAGGGGTCTGGCGCAATCATGTTTTGGAACGCATCATAGGCCCTGCGTTTATCGAAAAGATTCATGACGCACATATTCCTAACAAAACGCGTCCAAACGAAAACGCAGACCATGACTATAGACAGTATGATTATGTATATAAAAATATCAATCAATTCGTTGTGTTGGCGAATAGCGGTAAGTATTTCGGTGGCTCTCATGATAATAAAGAAAAAGGTATTCACTATCTGATTGCATCAGCGAAAGACGTAAATTCTGCGTTTATCCAGCGGCATGAACTGGGACACGGTCTGTTCCATCTGGGAGATGAATATAATTCCGGCAAGAATCCTGTAGCTGAGGAGCTTTACACTACATCGCTGAATATGTCTGCAACAAAAGATTCGAAGAAAGTAATGTGGAAACAGCTGCTTGGCTTCCATCATACCTATACCTGCCCGCATTATGACGGTTATTATCCCTATAATTCCAGCAGGGATTGTCTGATGCGAGAATCCACCATTCAGAATGATTTTTGCGATGTGTGCAGGCTGCAGGGCATAAAGGTCATGAGTCAGCTCATTACAAATCCCCCTGAGCTTTATGTGGCTGTTCCTGAGGTGAAAAAGTATAAAGGCGATTACAGAAATCCCACAGAAAATCCTTCTGCTTTTGAGAGAGCGAATTCCTCTGCATATGAGAATTATAAATATGACAGGAATAACCGTCTATTAAGCGGCGACAGAAAAAACAGCTTTGATTATAGAAGCATGAATGGGCAGGAGGTTGAGCTGCGTACCATCATACAAAACCTTTCGGATACCCAAGCGAAGAAGGTGACCCTGCGCCTGTGGGTGGAACATTCCGACGGCAAAACAGCGGTCACAAGAGATGGGAAGCAGGTTTACGCTACGAAGGAGTTTGACATCCCTGTTTGGAGCGAGAAAAGCAAATTCTGGACAAAGGGTGCGTTGAATTACAAGGGCAGCGACTTTAATTCCGGTCTTGTCAACTGCTCTTTGGTTTACAAGATTCCGGAGAATGCTATTCTGAAATACGGCGATACCATCGGCTTTGACATTGTAGATGGTGCAACAGACGAGGTATTGGCTGATGATGATACGGAGCAGCAGCGCTATGCCGATGTCACCATCCAATATCAGCTGGAGGATGGCACAGATGTTCCAAACACCATGCCGACTACCTTTACTGTTCCGGTAGGCAAAAAGGTTGATTGGCAGCCGCCGCAGGAACTGAACGGCTACACTTTTGTTCAAGCGGAGGGAATGGAAGAGACTGTCCCGAGCAATGGTATGACGATTCGTTATATTTATAAAAGGACTGAGGAACGCCCCGAGCCGCCGGTGACAAAAAATTATACGGTGAAATATGATTGGGGCTCTGTATTCCCGACAGGCGTAACCCTGCCGCAGAATAGCAACTCCTATTCCAGCGAGCAGCAGGCGAAGGCGGCTGTGGATAAGAAATATACTACCTCAACTCGCATTAAGGCGCAAAAGGATGGTAAAAACGGCACATGGGCTTTTTCGGGCTGGGATAGTGGCAGCTTAAACGGCACAACCGTGGTATTCCGTGGAAGTTGGAGTTTTACGGCGGATACAGCGCCGATAACGCCTCCGAGCGGCGGCGGTGGTGGCGGTGGCGCTGCTACTACAGCAAGCTACAAGATTACCGCAACGGCAGGTATCGGTGGAACAATCTCTCCCGGTGGCACGACAACGGTATCTGCCGCAGGTCAGCTTACATATACAATCAAGGCGAACGAAGGATATTATATTGCGGACGTAAAGGTGGATGGCAAGAGCGTTGGCGCAGTGTCAAGCTTTGCGTTTGAGAAAATAACGGCTTCGCATACCATCGAAGCAAGCTTTGCGAAAAAGGACAGCGCCACTGTAAAAGACCCTATAAAACGCCTGCCAATACATCTACCAATAAAAATGAAAGTCAAAAAGATGTGATAAGGGTTGCAGACCCTGTGACGACGGGCGTTTCCAATAGATTGGAAACAACAGACCATAATTCTTATATGGCGGGCATGGGCGATGGTACGTTCAGACCGAACGAGGCTGTAACCAGAGCACAGGCGGCGAAAATCGTAAACGCAATGCTTAAACGCTTTGCGGATAAGGATTATGTAAAAGGCAAAATCCAGAATCCCTATAATGATGTGACAGACGCACACTGGGCTTTCTATCAGATACTGGAAGCAAGCGTGGCGCATGACCATGATTATGATGAGGACGGAATGGAGTTTTGGGACGGTTTGAAGTAAGAGAGAAACAAAAAAGGAATAAGGAAGCAAAGTGGGGCTGTAAAAAAACTCCCCTAACAGAAAAATCGCCCAGACGTGAATCGACTCCGGAAAAGGAGATATCACCATAGACAAAGACGGCAACACCACCGGCGGAAGCGGAACTGCCGGAGCAGGCAAGAAAGACGATGGAAATGGAAACGGAAAAGGAGACGGAGAGAAAGATAACGGAACCGGAACCGTGAAGAAGACAACAAAGACTGTGACGACCGTAAAGAAAGCGGTAAGAACGGGAGACGTTGCGCCGATCTGGCTGCTTGTGGCACTGCTAGCAGTGAGCGCAGGAGCGGTGACAACCGTCAGCATTCGCAGAAGAAAAAGAAAAAGATAACTCGAATAACGCGAAACTTTTAAGAGAGTGTTGATTAGCAGCCGGATATAGGTTATCTTAAAAAAGAACACCGTAGTGAATGAAGTATATAGACATCATATAGTATGTTTGTATGCTTCATTTAGTATATGAATGAAAAATGGAGAGATAAAGTGAGAAACAGAAGAATTAAAAAGATTTTAGGAGCGATGCTTGCGGCTGCAATTGTGTGTCAGACGAGTGCATCGCCGGGGGTACTGACAGTACGTGCAGAGACAGCGGATTCAGTCACAGTGGATTCTTCCACGGCAGATTCTTCCGCAGCAGATTCCGCGGTGGATGAGCAGGAACAGATCCGACATGGGGATATGGATGAACACACCGGAGCTGAGGAAGACGTTGATGTGAATCAGGGGGTTGATGTCGAGGCGGCGATTGGCGGGACTGAGGAGAAGACGGCAGATGCAGCGGCAGAGTCTGCGACAGAAGCCGAGTACCGTTATATATCGGATATGGAGTATATTACGGACAACAGATGGTCCTATGCCGGCTGGGGCAATATCATGAAGGATAAAAATATCGAAGGAGGCACCATCAGCCTTCTGCTCGATGGCTCCAGAGTATACTTCAAAAAAGGAATGGGAGCACACGCCACATCACAGCTTACCTATGATATTTCAGCGTATTCGGATGTCTATACACGTTTTGTTGCGAAAATGGGCGTTGATGCGGAACGAGGCGGCAACGGAGAGGTCTGGTTCAGAATCTCTGTCTCAAAGGACGGGACAAACTGGGAGGAATTATATAAGAGTGCGGTGGTTACTTCCGCCAGTAATGCGATCGAGGTGGATCTGAATGTTAAGGGTTACCGGTATCTGAGGCTGTATTCAGACAGCAACGGATCGAACGGGGCAGATCACTCTGTATATGCGGACGCCAGAATCGTTAAGACAGATTATGATATGTCCTCAGAATTAATGCAGGATATCAGACCGACCGCATATTATGATGAACAGCTTTCCCAAAATACAGTGGAAGAGAATTACAGCAAACAGCTATATACCGTATTAAAAAGAGAATTTGTGAACCGCATGGGATACTGGACATTGCAGAGTGCAATAAAAGACGATGCAGATGGAGAGGTTCTGGAAGCGGTTCGGTGGATTTTTAATAACAAGGAGAATCTGCAGCTGTTTATAGAGACGGGAAATGTAGGGGACTCGCAGGCGTGTCTTAAGCTGCTTGGAAGTCTGTACAAGAACCAGAAGGAGGATCTGGACAAGGCTGACGGGGATATATATAAAAAGATGATGATCGCACTGGCGATATCCTACAGCACTGACCGTAATGGCTCACCATTGAGATTCAATTCACCGGCGAACTCCTATGACATTAATGAACGCTATGAGATTTTAAAAGAGTTATATGATAAGGAGCTTTTTGTGAGAAAGGCCGAGTTTTCTTCCTATCATATGGAACTGATCCGTATGGTGGTGAATGACTCTACTGCTAACAGTGAGATTAAGTGGCTGCGTGGATATTCGGAATCAAAATATCCGAATAATCTCGAAAAGAGATTGAATCCATATAACTATATGAAGTATATCTCGCCGAATTATCATCAGGACAGGCTGTATGTCCAGGAGAATTATGCGGCATATAATGATAAATATAAGCTGGAACAGTATGGGATCCCATATGGTCTTAATTCGGATGGAAGTAAGACGGAAAAGACCTGGATGGTAATGGAGGCCGGAGGTATCTGCTGGAATATCTCAAGACTTGGTTCAAATCTACACAGAGTTCATGGAATCCCATCGGTAGGTGTCTACCAGCCGGCACACGAGTCTTATCTGACCTATTCGGTGAATGCAGACGGCAAGGGTGTGTGGGATATCGGCAACAACATTTTCGGATGGGGACAGAGCTCGACCACCTGGTATGGCGGAAACGGCAACCGTTTGCTGTTTGACTGGAATAATAAGTCCTTTACAAGAAAGCATATGGGAATTGATATGGATCTTGGCAATGGCAACAAATCTTCTGTAGGAAATAACGGAGGATATCAGCTGTTGGGACAGGCGGCACTGAATGATTATGATCATTATAATAAATCATTCTATTATAATCTGATTGCCAATTCTTATGGAGAAAGTAACCGAAAAGAGGATACATACCGTAAAGCATTGGAAGCATTCAAGCTGAATCTTGACAGCTATGAGCGGCTGATCGGCATATATAAGGAACAGCAGCGGACTAGTGCAGAATGGAGAGCACTTGCAGAGCAGATTGTAGATACATACACATACTATCCGATGGCAATGACAGACTTGTTAAGAGTGATTGAGCCATATCTGGGCAACGATGATGTCATAGAGATTGATATGCTGAAAACAGAGGCTCTGAATAAGGCTGTAAAAGCAACAGATAAGCAAGTCTTGCAGTCCGGTGCATGCCGCGAGATTGCAAGTGAGCTGCTGGGAAGCAGTAAAGTGGACCTTGCTTCTTTCTCGTTTGATGGAGAAAATGCCGGCAAGATTGTTATGAATTCCAAGTATGATGATTACAATTTCCAGGTTCAGTACAGTCTGGACGGCGGAAACACATGGAAAGCGACGCTGGATCATCAGATCAGTCTTACAGAAAAGGAGATCAGCAGTATCTCCGCAGAGCATGATATACAAGTGAAGATATCCGGTTCCAGTCAGGTATTTATCATAGACATTCTGAAGGGAGAAGGAATCGAGTCTAAAACATTAGCTGCAAATGATGACGAGAATACATTTATTGGAAGGGTTCAGAATCTGGAATGCAGTACAGATGGCGGAAAGACCTGGACAGATTATACGGCGGACCTCAGATTTGAAGGAAAGGTAAAGGTGACAGCTCGTTATAAAGCACATGGAACTTACCTGCAGGGAGAATCGACGGTATTTGATTTTACAGAAGCAGCAGAGACAGAAACAAAACGGTATATCTATGTAGAGAATATCAGCTTTGTGTCGGCAGGAACCGCACAGAGAGGATATGAGTCTGAACATATGATAGACGCCAGCCCATATACGACATGGCATACGAAATGGGGAGAAGTGGCACAGGATAAGACCTATGTTGTCAGACTGGATAAAGTACGGTATCTGTCACAGGTGACGTATGATCCGGCAGGACTGAACGGAAGAATTAAAACAGCGAAGATCTACGTGAGTATGGATGGCAAGGACTGGACACTGGCCGGAGAGCAGGCGAACCTTGCAAACAATGAACAGAGAAAGACGATTGCATTAAAAGAGTCGATGCCTGCAAGATATGTTAAGGTAGAAGCTGTAGAAACCTATGGCAATCACGAAGGTAATAACAAGTACGTCAGCGGTACAAGATTTAATTATTATGAAGACAGTACGAAGGTCTTTAAGGAACCGGAGGTAGAATATTCCGTAACATCTTGGACCAATCAGGATGTTACTGCGACCTTGAAGGTTCCGGCGGGATATACGGTGATCGGAGACGAGAGCCATACATTTACAGAGAATGGCAATTATACATTTACGTATAAAAACATTCATGACAAAGAAAAAACCATAACAGCCGAAGTGACCTGGATTGACAGGGAAGCACCGACGGCGACAGTGGAATACGATATTACAGAAACGACACAGTTTGCGGTAAAAGCAACCTTGAAGGATTTCTCAGAGGAGGATGTAACGATTCTGAATGCAGATGAAGATGGCAGTCACACTTTCCAGGAAAACGGAAGCTTCACCTTTGAACTTCGCGATAAAGCGGGCAATATGGGTTATGTGACAGCTGAAGTAACCTGGATTGAGAACGGAGATTCGGGAAAACTGGAAATTGATTCAGAGGTGTACCATGTGGGAGATAATGGTATCATTAAAAATATTAATGCCAATACCTCGCTGGAGGAGTTTTTGAAAAATATCAATACCAATGCCGGAAGCATAAAACTTACCAGAGATGGAAAAGAGACGAAGGTTGTTGCAACCGGAAGCGTATTGACACTGAATGATAATGTAAATTATACTCTGGTGGTAAAAGGAGATCTGACCGGCGACGGAGATACAACAGACGCAGATCTGGCTACGCTGAACAAACATCTGGTAGACCGCCTGGTGATCAAAGACAGGATAACTCTGCTGGCGGCAGATATGAATCAGGACGATACGATTGACATTGTGGATTTGTCTGTTCTGAACAAGACGATCCTGAAAAAATAAGAGTGCATAAAGGTCAGGTAAGGAAAAATATGAAAAAAAGAGTATATGTAATGGCGGTTCTGATTGCCATATCAATGTTGTTTGGCAGCCTTCCGGTAAGTGCGAGGGAGAAAGCGAAACTTGATGCAGTCAGCAAAGAAAAGACACTGGAAGTAACACTGCTGATGCCGGAATCGGAGAAGGGGACAGACGCAGTAGCAGGAACCCTGGATTACGATCATACGAAGTTAGAACTGGAAGAGGTAAAAACGGGAGATCCAAAATTGCAAGAGCCGGTGTTCAACGGCGATAATGGTAAATTTACAACGCTGATTAAATCAGAAACTATCCGGCAATCTGTTCATGCAGTGAAATTTGTGTTTAAAATAAAATCAGATGCAACGGGAGAGACCACGGTAAGGGTGAGTAAACTCGAAGTGGCTGATGCAGAAGATGCAAAGCAGACGTATGAAGATGTCAGCGTGAAGGCAGTGTTGGGAGACAAACAGAAACCTTCAGAAGACAAGGATGATTCTTCAACAACGGACAAGGACAATTCTTCAACAACGGACAAGGACAATTCCTCAACAACGGACAAGGACAATTCCTCAACAGCGGACAAAGGGGATTCCTCTACAGCCGGAAAAAATGATTCGACATCCAGTGGATCAGCAAACGGAGGAGAGAAGGGAAAAACGGACACAGCAGCCGGAAAGGCCGGTGCGAGAACCGGAGATATGGCTGCCACGCCGGTTTGGATAGCCGGGATAGCAGTGAGTGCCGGAGTGCTGATAGCTCTGAGGATACGAAAACGAAAAATAAAATAATACACAGAAAACCGGGAGGCTGTTCTGCAGGATGCAGACAGCCTCCTGCTTTATCTAAGCTAACTTCACTATTTCAAATAAATGTGAAGTTAGTTTTTTATTTTACGAACTTTGAGTAATTTTAATATGAAAGGAGGTACCCAGCAAGGACCACTGGAAAGTGTGCGATGAATGTAATAAAAACATACAACAGTCAGTACACACATTTGTCGACTGGTCTGACGTGTCGCGTGCGAAGAGAGAAAGAGTGTGTACTGTGTGTGGATATAAAGTCACAGAAGACACTCCGGAGACAAGAAAATATAGCGTCAGCTATAAATTTATTTCGGGGACAAAGGGAAAAGAAGATTAAAAACTGAATAAAGACAGATAGAAAAAAGGGGGGAATTAATAGGTCCGGTAATAGGAGCTGTTGCTGCGGTATTGCTTTTTGGTGCTATT
>UMIC01029127.1_pt1 | contig 10344 bp, 1 predicted proteins | sample 1965681 | NCBI WGS metagenome assembly UMIC01 (sample SAMEA4836114, study PRJEB28245) | human gut metagenome | biome: gut microbiome; material: fecal sample | place: Denmark | collected 2008
TTTTCGGGAGATTATAGAGTGTGTAGTGTTACATTTATATTACAGAAAATCAGTAAATAAACTAGATACAGGGTGGCTGGTACTAAATATAGAAATTATCTCATTTAGTTGGATATTTTGTGGAAAATATATAAAAATGTTGAAATAATAGCCTTATTATACGGATTTTGTTGTGATAAATGAATAAAAATTTTCAAAATAATTATGTAGCAAAACAAGTTTCCTAAAAAATTTTACATTTTTTGTGCAAAAAGAATGAAAGAATTTTTAAAATAAAATTGACTTTTATATTAAAAGCAAGTATAATTCTACTTGAATAGATACTTTATAGGAGAAGATATGCACATTCTCTACATGGGGTATTTTCAAAATTTATAAAGGAGGAATAAAAATTGAAAAAATCTTTCAAGAAAATTGTAAGTGCTGTACTTGCAGCGAGTATGACTCTTACAAGCGTAATGGTTGTCAATGTTGCACCTGTTACGGCAGCTGAGGCTTTTTCAGGTAAGGCTACTATCAATGCTGAAACAGTTAAAACGCTTTTCGCATCAGGCTTAACTGATGGTAATGAACTTGGTTCAGGCGTTTCTATTGTTAATGGCGGTTCAGCTTTCTCTTACAAGGCTAACAACTTAAAGTTTACTGATGGTTCAGCTTACTCAACTGAATTCCAGATTGGTAACGGTAACGAAAAGTTAAGCCAGACACTTAAGGCTGGCGATGACCTTGGTGGTACTGTTGAAAAGGGTCTCAAGATTGAAGCTGCTAAGGCAGGTACAATTAAAATTTATGCTGGTTTAGGTTCTTCTGGCGTTATGGAAGCTCCTATGTGCCTCGTTGACGCAACAACAAACAAGGTTGTTGATGCACAGTCACTTATTAACACAGGTGATGCTAAGTCAAAGGTTTATAACACTCCTACATTTACAGTTCCTGCAGCAGGTACTTATTACCTTGTTCAGAACGGTAAGGTTTCAAGTGTAAATCTTGCAGTAATCGAGCTTGACTTAAACGGTGGTTCTGCTCCAGCTACAGAAACTACTACAGTAGCTCCAACTACTACTGAAACAACTACAGAAACTACAACTGTAGCTCCAACTACTACAACAGAAACTACTACTGAAGTTTCTACAGAAGCTGTAACAGCTAAGGTTGTTGTAGATAAGGCAACAGTTAAGGTTGGCGAAACAGTAAACGCTAACGTAGCTCTTGTTGGTAACAAGGGTTTCAATAACTACACAGCTTTCGTAGAATTCGACCCAACAATTGTTGAACCAGTTGATGCAATTGAAGGTACAATCACTAAGGAAGTTGCAGGTGTTACATATACAGCATCTGATGCAGCTGCTCTTAAGGGTCAGTTCGCAAACGTTCCAGCTGTAGGTAACACAGACTTTACTGGTGCTGACGGTGCTAAGACACAGGCTCAGTTAGGTAAGGTTAAGTATGCTTATGTTGTTCCAGCACAGCTTGTAAATGGTACAGCATTACAGGAATTTAACACAGATGGTAACCTCTTTGGTATTTCATTCAAGGCTCTCAAGGCTGGCGATGCTAACATCAAGGTTACATTCGTAGGTAACCAGCTCTCAACAGTATCTAGCGATGCAACTATTGCAAAGACAGCTACTGTAGAAACAGTTGATGCTGCAGTTAAGGTTGAAGAAGGTTCAACTCCAACTCCAGTAGACGGTTTCAAGGGTCAGGCTACTATTAATTCTAACGCTATTAACGCTTCTGGCGTAACATCTCTTAAGGGTGGCGACTCACTTCTTGATGATGGTGGTAAGAACTACGTTCAGATTAAGTTAGCAGCAGGTGCTTCTGCATTCACATTCAAGCCAAATGTTACTAACTTTACTGATGGTCAGTCATTTGACGCAGAATTTAAGAAGTTCCAGGTTGGTAAGGGTAACGAACTTATCCCTGCAGACCTTACAGTTGGTTCTGATGTAACAGCTGACGTAGAAAAGGGTATCTCTATGAAGTTAGGTGGCAGTGGTACAGTTACAATCCACGCTGGTTTAGGTTCTTCAGATGCAATGTCAGTTCCTGTTTACCTCATCAACACAACTACTAAGAAGGTTGTTTCTATCTCTAACATTGACAGAGATGCAACAACAGCAAACTTATTCTCAGTTTGTACACTTAGCGTTCCTGAAGCTGGTGAATACGTTGTAGTTCAGCCAGGTAAGGGTTCTAGCTTAAATATTTGTACTATCGACCTTAACATCGCAGGTGGTTCAGGTTCTGATGATACAACAACTACTACAGAAGTAACAACTACTACTGAAACTACTACAGAAACAACAACTACAACTGAAACTACTGAAACAACTACTTTAGGTGCTGACGGTGGTCTTGGTTTCCTTGCTGATAAGACAGTTAAGGCTGGTGACGCAGAAGTTACTCTTGACTTTGGTGCTAAGAGCATCAACACAGCTATGAGTGCTTTCACTGGTTTCATCGTTTACGATGCAAGCAAGGTAGAAATGGTTTCTGCTGAAGGTAATAACACTGGTATCGTTAATATGATTAACGAACAGATTGCATATGCTCCAAGTGCTTCTAACCCAGATTATCCTGGTGCTAACGGCACATTAACTACAGCTCAGCTTGGTAAGATGAAGGTTGCTTACATCTACAGCGATGGTTCAGCAATTTCTTCAATCGGTACTCCTGATGCTACACTTGCAAGCGTTAAGTTCACTCTTAAGAATGTAAACGCTGGCGATGTAATTCCTGTTCAGTTCGTTTCAACTGAATCAGATGGTAGCGTTGCTTACACAGTTGATGGTAAGCTTGCTACAGTTGGCTTAAATGCTAATATTATTGTAGCTGGTGGTTCTACTGAATCTACTACAGAAACTACAACAGTTTCAACTTCTGAATCTACTTCAGAAACAACTACAATTTCTACATCTGAATCTACTTCAGAAACAACTACAGTTTCTACAACAGAAACAACTACAGCAGCTCCAGTAGTTCCTACTACAGAAACTACAACTGCTCCAACAACTGCTCCAACAACTACTACTACAACTGAAGCTAGCTCTGAAACTACTACTAAGAGAACATCTTCTGGTGGTGGCGGCGGTGGTGGCGGCGCTTCTGTAAAGAAGACAACTGCAGCTACTACTGAAGTAACAGAAGAAACAACTTCTAAGGTTGTTGAAGGTAGCACAGAAGCTACTACTAACCAGATTGTTATTAGTGACAACGGTGAAGTTAAGATTGTAACTCCAGACGGTACAGAAGTTAAGGTTAACGTACCTAAGGATGTTGTAAATAGTGATGTAAACTTCTCAGACTTAGGCAACTATGGTTGGGCTAAGGATTACATCAACAAGTTAGCTGAACTTGGTATTGTAACTGGTACTGAAGATGGTATCTACTCTCCAGAACTTGGTTGCAAGAGAGGCGACTTCGCTATCCTTATCAACAGAACTCTTGGTTTACAGGTAACTCCAACTAAGAACTTCAGCGATAACGAAGAAGGTAAGTACTACTATAACGATGTAAGAATGGGCTACACAGCTGGTATCTTAAGTGGTTATGGTGACAATACTTACAAGCCTGAAAAGTATTGTAACAGAGATGAAATGTTCGTTCTCGTAGCTAAGACTCTTGAATACTTAGGCGTAGACGTAACAAGCACTCCAACTTCTGTAAACAACAAGTACAATGATGTTGCAGATGTAGCTTGGTGGTCAGCTCCTTACCTTGCATTCCTTACTCAGGAAGGTATCGTAACTGGTAGCTCAAACGGTAATGTTGAACCTAAGAAGAACATTAATAGAGCTGAAATGGCTGTTATGATGTACAAGGATTACGAATTCGTTAAGGATTATGTTGATGGCCTTGTAAAGGATGCAGCTACTACAACTACTGAAGAAACAACTGAAGAAACTACAGTAGATGAATCAGCTTCTACAACTGAAATAACAACTGCAGAAACTACTGCTGAAACTACTACAGTTGCAGAGTAATTGATGTATATACAAAAAAGGCGTTGACTTTTGTCAACGTCTTTTTTTGTGCCTGTAATAATAGTATCTAAAACAGTCTCAAGTAAAAAAATCTGTGGTTTACATATATTTTACGAAAAATAATAATTATTAAATAATCAATAAAAATTGAACTTTAATAATAATATTTAACAAAATATACCTTAATAAATTGTTAAGAAATTGGAAGGGTTGTATAAAATTTTTGGATTGTCTAAAATCTACAATAAATTATTGATTTTAAAATTGGTTATGGTATAATATTACTAGATGGTGTAATTTAGGTGAGGAAAGACTATTTATAATTACACAATTCTGTGTTGAAAGGCACAAATAAAAAGGAGGTTTTTAAATGAAAAAACACACGAAAGTTGTTTTGAGCAGAATTGTTGCCTCAGCTTTAGTAGTTGGTGCAATGTTTTCTAATGTAATTGCTGACCCAGCATTAGATACTGCTCCTGCAGCAGTTGAAGAAGTTGCTGACTCCGTTGTTACTCCAGGTGGTGTATCTGTTGGTAATGGCGACGAAGCTACAGAAGAAACTACTGTAGTGGAAGATGTAACAGAGGAAACTACTGTTGACACAGCAGTAAATGCTCCAGAAACTGCTGAAGTCGGTGTAGATTATACATTTGACTTCAGAGATGGTAGTATTGTTCCTGCTGACACATCTTACAATGGTAATGCAGAGATAAAGTATGGTATCTTGGACATTCAGCCAGGTACTCAGAATGGTTTTGGATATAATGGTGCAGACCATGGTTCAATTTTCAAGGCAGGCAACACAATAGCTATTGAAGTTGCAGGCCCTGTTACATTGTCTATTGGTGGTTGTCAGTATTCAAAGGGTGATATTACAGTTACAAACGGTGACGGTACATACAGCGAAACAAGAGCTGCTGCTACTGCTAACTGTTTAGGACATGGTGATGATAGCACAATTGATTTTGCTTATACAGGTGGTGCATCTGTACTTACAATCAATTTCTCAGCTACTACTTATGTTCCTGTAATCAATGTTTTTGCTTCTCAGGACGGGTCAGAAGTTACAACTCCTGAAGTAAGCAGAATTTATAACTTTGATTTTACAAAGGATACAATGACAGCAGCCGGTACATACGGCTTTATGACTATTAATGAAGACTCACTTGCTGCTAACTTCAATGGTGCACAGCACGGTGTTGAATTTAAAGATGGTAATACTTTCACTTTCCCTGTAAGTGGTAATACAATCTTTAAGTTCGGTGGTTGCCAGTATTCAGCCGGTTCATTTACAGCAACAGCATCTGATGCAAATGGCAAGTTTGTTGAAAACCCAGTTAAGGGTCAGACTTCAGCTTGTTATCATCAGGACGGCACAACAGCTGACATTACATATGTTGGTGGTGCTGGTACAGTAACTATTGCAGTTACTGGTGGCAAGATGTATGTTCCTAATATTACAGTTGTTCCTGCTCGTTACAACATTGATGTTGTTCCTTACGAACAGAAGACAGCAACAGTAAATGTAAACGGAACTACTCTTACAGTTGTTACAGGTGCTACAATTACAGACAATGCTACAGTTACAGTAAGTAACGGCGAAGTTGTAAATGCTGGTGCTGAAAGTGCAAAGGTAAAGATTTCTTTAGGTAAGCAGACACTTAGTGATGCTATGCTTACAGAAGCTACTGGTTGTTCAGCAAAGGTTGTTGACGGTAGCATTGTTCTTACATTTGATAAGCCAGAGGCTAAGCCTTATACTTATACAATCAATGTAGCAGATACAGATGCAACAGTTGACCCACAGCCAGGTGATATGTTCAACTATCAGTTTACTGATAAGAATGTACTTCCTCAGGATACATCAGTTAAGTATTCTACATTCTCAACTGATGACGGTATTGTAACAGTTACTTCTCCTACAGAAACATTTGCTTTCCATGATGGTTCTCATGGTGCTAACCTTGGTGTAGGCGATAGTATTTCATTTAAGGTAGCTGGTAATGCAATTATTACTTTCGCTACTTGCCAGTATTCACAGGTAGATGCAGTAATGAACTTTACTGATGCAGAAGGCAACAGCTTAGGTTCTTGCTCATTTACAAACAATGGTGCCGGTGCTTGTGGTTCACAGACATTCTCTTACAAGGGTAATGCCGGTGTAATTACAGCTACACTTGCTGGTACAGCTGGTTTAAGCTACTTACATGGCTTAACAATTCAGAACGAAAAGCAGGCTGAAGATTCAAACGGCAAGATTGACGTTTGGGATTTCGGTGGTGCTGAACTTGATTCAAATATTTATAACAATAGATTAACTGCTGATATTATTAATGGTTTCTATGGTTCTTCTATTGCTGCTGGTTCAAGTGGTAATGTTGCTCCATCTAGCTTTAGTGCAGGTAACTTAAGCTGGGTTGGTGGTATCAACGATAGAATCAGAACTTCTAACGAAGCTATTACAAGATACGATACTCAGGTAGGTACTTCTACATTAGAGGGTGCAACTGGTAGATTATACATCAACAAGGCTGATGATTCTTCAAGATGCTTCTCTATTGCTTTAAAGGCTGATGATATTGTAACTGTATATGCAAACTCTCAGGCAGGTGGCTCTCTTACTTTCGAAAGAGCTGATGACCCAACTGCTCAGTCTGTAACAGTTGATAATCCATCTACTGGTGTTACTGCTACTTTCGTTGCAGAACAGGATGGTACATACAAGATTTACGGCAAGACTGGTAAGCCAAGTTATTACAGAATTGTAAGACAGGATGCTAAGTATTGTGACACAACAATTAATGTAGCAACTCCAGCCGGTTTCCCAACTGATGCTTCTCTTGTATTAACTAACACAACAACAGGTAAGAATTTTGATGTAGCTGTAACAGGTGCTACTGTATCAGCTAAACTTCCTACAGGTTACACTTATTCATTAAGCCTTAAGGGTGCTGATGAATATGTTGTAGCAACTCCAGCTACTATTACAGTTGCTGACGGCGAAGAAACTAAGACTGAAAATGTAACAATCAATGCTGTTGACCTTGTAACAGTAACAGGTTCTATTATAGGTCTTGATGCAGCTAACCTTGCAAAACTTGCAATCGTTGCAACAGTTCCAGAAGGTAAGATTTATCAGCCTAAGTTCGCTATTAATGCAGAAGCTGGTACTTACACAGTTAAGATTGAAAAGGGCGTAAGCTATACTTTAACAGCTAACGGTGTAAACGATTACTCAATCGGTATTAACACAATTTCAGCAGATGCTGATTCTACAGTGGATGTAGCATTTGCTCAGAAGACTCTTAACCCAGTAAAGATTAATCTTGTTGGCGAAGGTGCTTCTATCTCTAATATTGATGAATTAAAGGCTAACACTAAGGTTACATTTACTAACCTTAATGAAGAAGGCTATGTATATACATTTGGCTTAAATGATGAAATGTCATTAAGAGCCGGTACATATACTGTAGCATTATCAGGCTATAACAAGTATCCGGTTGCTCCTGGTCTTATCTCTAACTTAACAGTTACTGACGGTGCAGAAGCTACAAAGGATATTACTCTTAACAATGCAACTAAGTGGAGCTTCGGTTCTGCTTCAAATGATACTCTTACAAATGAATCATCTTACAACGGTCTTGTATTTACAGGTTCTGTTAAGACTGAATCAGGTAAGGCTCATCTTGTTGCTCCAGCTGGAACAACAATCGAAGTACCTGTTAAGGCAGGTCAGAATGTAAACGTAGGTTACTACTATCAGGCAGACTTTACTGTAAATGGTCAGACAGTTACTTCTAACTCTGGTTCAACAAGCAAGTTTGAATCTAGTGACTTTACAGCTAATGCTGACGGTACATTAACTATTACAGTTAATACATTAACTTACTTTACTGGTATTACAGTAGGTACAAAGGTTCCTTATGCTGAAAACATTTATGTTGGTGCTGATAAGGAATACAAGACAATTAATGATGCTCTTGCAGCTGTTCGTTTAATGGATAGACCAAATAGCGAAAGAGTAACAATCAATGTTGACCCTGGCGATTATCAGGAAATGCTTGTAATTGATGTTGATAATGTAACATTAAAGAATACAGCAGCTAACCCTGATACTGCTCTTATTAATAAGGGTGTAAACATTACTGAAAACGGTGTAAGAGTAACATCTTACTATATCCATGGTTATAACTACTTCTCAATGACTGACGATTGTAAGTATGATGAAGAAGTATTAAAGACAAATAAAGAAAATGGTTACCTTTCATTTGAAAACCCAGGTTCTGGTACTACAAAGAACTCTTACTGGAATGCAACAGTTACTGTAAGAGGTACAGGTTTCGAAGCTGATGGTATTATCTTCGAAAATTCTGCTAACCAGTACATTTCAACTAAGGAAGCTAACGACGTTGTTCAGGAATGGACAGTTGGTGGTAAGGGTACTAGACCTACAACTGCCGGCGATACTTCTGTTCAGAACAAGTCATTTGTTGAAAGAGCTGCTGCTATTGCTATTCTTGGTGATAAGGCATACTTCAACAACTGTAAGTTCGTAGGTAGACAGGATACACTTTACGGTGCATCTAATATTAGAGCTGCATTTAACAAGTGTACTGCTATGGGTGGTACTGACTTTATCTTCGGTGGTATGGTTGCAACATTCTACAAATCTGACATTATGATGAACACTTCTGAAGATAAAAATGATGTATCTTATCTTACTGCTGCTCAGCAGGCATCTGGTAGAGGTTACTTAATGTATGATTGTAACGTAGTTTCTACTACTCCTGGTGTTGATACAGCATCTGAATACGTAAGTAAGCCTGGTTACTTCGGTAGACCATGGCAGGCAACTACTTCTGAAGTTGCATTTGTAAACACTACAGTAGGTGTAGCTAGTGATGGCACATCTCTTGTTACTCCAGTTGGTTGGTCAGCTTCTTTAGGTGGCGAGGCTAACTGCTATGAATACAATACTAAGGAATTAGCAGGCGTTGATAACTCTGCAAGCAGAGTTGCTTGGTCAACTGTATTAACAGAACCTAAGCTTGCTGACGGTACTGAACTTGTACCATATACTTATACTCAGGGTACTGACGGTTGGAACCCAATTCAGATTGATGCTGGTAAGGCTTGGGGTGACGTTGACGGCAACGGTACAGTTGATGCTAACGATGCTGCTTTAACTTTACAGTATACATTAAGACCTGAACAGGTTACTGGCTTTGATTCAACAGTAGCTAATGTAAGTGACGGTACAGTAGACGGTGTAATTAATGCTTACGATGCAGCATTAATTCTCCAGAAATCTCTTGACAATAGCTTTAAGTTCCCATTCGAAAAGGGTGGCAGTGGTAGTGATGATACAACAGAAGCTACTACTGAAACAGCAACAGAAGTTACAACTGATGGTACAACAGAAACTACTACTAATGCTGAACCATCCGGTAACGAACCTAAGGTTTACGTAGTAGGTGATTCAACAGCTTGCCACTATGGTGATACTGATGATGTAAACTTCTACTATAAGAGAGTAGGTTTTGGCGATAAGCTCCAGAACTACTTAACAGGTGCTCAGGTTGTAAACCTTGCACTTTCAGGCAGAAGCTCAAAGAGTTTCGCAACAGGTATTAACGAAAATGGTGCTGTTGATGATTCAGCAGTAGCAAATTATACTCAGCTTAAAGAAAATATTAAGGCTGGGGATACACTTATTATTGCTTGGGGTCATAATGATGAAAAGACTGATTCTTACAGATTTACAGACCCTAACGGCGATAAGAATACAGCAGGTTCTTTCAAGAACTCACTTTACGAAAACTATATTAAGCTTGCTCAGGATGCAGGTGCTACACCAGTTCTTTGTACTCCAATCGTAAGAAGAACAGCATCAGGTGCTTGGGGAGATAATGACCTCCACGTTGCTAATGGTGGTGACTATGCTCAGGCTATCAGAGATTTAGGTGCAGAACTTGGTATTACAGTTATTGATTCACTTAATAATACTAAGAGCCTTTACGACACAGTAGGTGTAGGTACAGCTCCTAAGGATGCTGAAAACGGTGATAGCGAAACAGTAGCTCCAACAGGTTCAGCAGCATTCCATGCAACTGACCAGGGTCTTGTTGTAGACAATACTCACCTTAACGAATACGGTGCATCAATGGTAGCTTATATGATGGCTAAGGACATCAAGGCTTCTAGTATTTCTCTTGCATCAAAGGTAGGAGATATTACAGAACCTAGTGCATCTATGCTTACAAGAAATGCAGGTTGGGCTAAGTTCAACGAAGGTGTTTGGAACAGACCGGTACCAGCAATTTGGAAACTTTCTTCTCCATGGGAAGCTATGGCA
>UMIC01015642.1_pt1 | contig 10305 bp, 10 predicted proteins | sample 1965681 | NCBI WGS metagenome assembly UMIC01 (sample SAMEA4836114, study PRJEB28245) | human gut metagenome | biome: gut microbiome; material: fecal sample | place: Denmark | collected 2008
TGATTTCTCAGATGCCGCCGCTGTTCAAATCACCACTTCTTTATGGGCTGCGCTTCGGGCAGCGTCAGTGTGTTTGCCATTGTCCGGGCGCTCAGGTTCTTGGACTGCGAATCCAGATGCGCGTAGATATTCGCCGTAGTGGAAATATCGCTGTGCCCCAGCCACTCTTGAATCTGCTTCATCGGCACGCCCTCTTTCAGCAACAGGCTGGCGCAGGAGTGGCGCAAATCGTGGAATCGGATCCTGCGCAAACCATTTTCTTTCAAAAGCTGCGGAAAGCCCGTCGTCACGGAATCCGGCTGGATCAGGTTTCCCATTGCATCCACAAATACATAGCCAAGGTACTCTTGATTATAGCAGTTGCCGCAAATTTTCTGGTTGTATTCCTGCTGCTCTTTGACGGCTTTTAAGCGTTCGGCAATCGGGTCTACCAGCGGCAGGGTGCGCAGACTGGATTTTGTTTTGGCGCGGTCAGCTTCTACCAGAATCTTCTTGCCGTCGATGCGGGTGCTGGTCACAATGTGGCGGATGGTCAGCGTCTTGGCTTCAAAATCGATGGCCTCCCAACGCAGCCCCATCACCTCGGCACGGCGCAGTCCGTAAAAAGCTGCAAGCTGGATGATAAGTTCCAGCTTATGCCCTTGGGCGGCTTCAAAGAGCTTTTCCATCTCCTCGGCGCTGTAATAGCTTGCCATGAATGCCTGCGGCTTGGGGCGGTCCACCTTGTCCACCGGGTTGCTGGCAATCAGGTCGATGCGCACGGCGTATTTCAGTGCCTTGTGAAGATTGGCGTGGAATCGCAGGATAGAGGTATTTTTCAGCGTTTCCGCTTCGTGCAGATAAAAGCTCTGAATCTGTCGCGGCTGCAGCCCTGCCAGCGTTACGCCCAGCGGTTCAAAATAGGGAATGATATGTTTCTCTACGTTGAAGCAATAGGACGAGTAAGTAGTTTCCGTCACAGCGGTCCGCATCATTTTCAGCCAGTACCGCATATAGTCGCTGAATGCCATATCCGGGCTGAGTTCGGACACCTGCCCCTTGGGAATCGTGAAACTCTTTCGTGTTTCCGCCAGCATTTTTTCGGCGCGTTTCTTGTTTCCCTTTACCGTCAAGCCCGTAGCAATCCACGGCTGACGGCGTTTTCCTGCCGAGTCGGTGTAACTCAGCACGATGTAATAAAATCCGTTTTTCTCCTGTAAGCGTCCTGCTACCATAGGCATCTCTCCTTTTTTCAAGTTGCTGCATTTTGGGTTCGGTACAACGATACCAGCAATCCCGCCGGAAAGCTATTCACAGAATTGCACAAGAACCGTCCTGCGCATTGGGTGCAAACTGACATCATTCGCGTTCCTGCTCCCGTCTGCGGCGGCGTGGTCTGGGATGTTGCGGCATCCTGTTTTCCCGGTCAATACGGTTGGATTCGCGTGTGCGTTGAATACGCTTGATTGCTCCCTCTGCAATCTTGTCCTCTTTGCGGAGTTCCGCAATTTTACAGGTCAGCATTGCACGGCGGTCTGCCAGTTCCGGAGGCGCATCTTTCCGACGCATCTGCTTGACGATTTCCGCCCGCTGTGCGGCAAGGGCATCTATCTGCCGGGACAAGCCCTTGCGATAGTCCACGATGGCCTGTAAAGATGGGAACTTGTGGTCATGAACGAAGGCGTGTTCGGCAAGGATTCTCTCGGTGTCTTTCCAGATGCGCTCCAGTTCCGGGCGGTTGATGCGGGGCTGCTGCTTCTTGGGTAAGATGCCCAGTTGGTAACAGTAGTACAGATATAAGCGGTGCATCTGGGATTCCCCGAAGAATACCTCAAAGAAAATTTGGAGGATGCTTCTATTTTCCGTAGGACGATACCGTTTCGGCGTGTACTGCCGGGGCGGGTGTTTCAACTCATACAGCCTTGGCCCATACAGTAAGTAGTTCCCGCGCAGTCGGTCATCTATGGCAGGTAAATCGTATTCTTCTCCCAGCCTATAAAGCCGCACGGCTCGTCCGCCATCCCGCGCCCGGATGGTTGCGTACCTACGGTTAGGGTCACTGCCGAAAATGTACCCTTGCCGATACAGTGCCCTGTGAAAGTCCTCTGCGGTGCTGGCATCCTCACAGGCTTGGTCAATGGCCTCCCGTATCCGGGCGTAACGCGCTGGTTCTTTTGCCTTGGGCTGCTCCACCACCGACAAGCCGTACTCCCGACACAACTTGTCGGATGCAGCTCGGAACTCGGCATACTGGCTGCGGCGCTGCTCGTATTTCTTGCCGTCCACATAGGACACGGAATTTATCACGAAATGATTATGTAAATTATCCGTGTTCATGTGGGTGGCGACCAGCACCTGAAACCGTTTGCCCCAAACTTTGCGGGCCAGTGCCACGCCGATCTCATGGCACTGCTCCGGAGTAACCTCTCCCTCGCGGAAACTCTGGTAGGCATGGAGCGCCACCACGCCGTCCGTTTTACCAAAGCGTTCCTGTACAGCCCGCATATCTTCCCACGCATAATCTACCCTGCAATGGATGCCGGTGACAAGCTGGGCGCTCTCGTTCAGCTTGGTCTTGGCATCGTTCTCCGCATAGTGCAGCGTCTGGGCAAGGGCATCGTATTCGGTCTTGTCCGGGTTGGCGGCATAGTCAAGGACGCGCTGTAAACTGTCCTTGATCGTCCAAATCTTAGTTACCGCCAATGAGCAAATCCCTCAATCGGTCAGTGTGGGCGCTAATGGCTGCGCCATCTCGCACAGAACAGCTTTCTGCCATTTCATCCAGTTTGTCCAGTACATTAAATACCTCCTTGGGCGGATGCCCGCCCGGTTCATATCCCAGCGCCCGCTGGCGTAAGTATTCCGAGAGAGATAGCCCGCACCGTTTAGCCATCAGCGTCATTTTTCGTTTCTCTGTGACGCTGACGCGAACATTGATTCCAACGCTGCGTTTTCTCATGCGCCAGAAGCCTCACAGGGGTTCGGGGCTGGCCCCGTAGGCTTTTCGGCGGGTTGCCCTGTGGCAACACTTCGCCCATGCTTGCTCTCCCTACGCGATCTTTGTGACGCTAATGACGCTGATGACGCTGTTTGTGAGATATCCCATTTAAAAAGCTGGGTTATGTCAATTTCAGCGTCATTAGCGTCATCTGCGTCATTTCCGTCACGAGAGAACTTCATCTGCCGCGCCTGCGAGGTGCGGTGGGTTTCATAGCGGATACCTCTTGGGGTGAATACGGTATCGTAATGCTCCACGATTTTCCGGGTCAGCTGGTGGGGCAAAACGCCCTCAATATCGGCTGCAGAAAGCAATTCGGTAGCCGTGCCTTGCCATGTTCCGACACTATCGATGTAGTCAGCCACTTTCCAAAGGTAACTCGGCACAGCCTTAGCGACAATCTGTTCGGTGCTTTCTTCCTCATCCAGTATCCAAACGCAGTTTTCTTCGTGCAGACGCAGCGTTTTGTTATCCATATCGCGCCCGGTCACCAAGATGCTGGCGGTCTGGCTCATACGCTTGCGCTGCATGACCCAACTGGTATCGGACGCGCCCATCAAACCGTTGGAGCCTGCAATCTGCTGGAACGGATCATCTGCGGCTTGTTTACGCAGATGGTGGATCAGCAAAATGCAGACATTGTACTTGTCTGCCAGTGCTTTCAAGGCGCTGATTTCCTTGTAATCGCTGGCATACATACTGTTGTTCTGGTCGCTGGAACGCACCTTTTGCAAGGTGTCGATGACGATCAGCCCGGTATCTGGGTGCTGGTAGATAAAGCTGACAAGCTGTTCCTCCAGCCCCTGCCCGATGCTGCTGCATTCCGTCTGCATGACCAGCCGTTCGGGGGCTTCTTCGCTGCCCACAAGCTGGAGAAGGCGCTTTTGCAGGCGGTTGAAGGTGTCCTCCAGCGATAGATAAAGCACGGTGTGCGGCTCTATTTCGCGTCCCCACATGGGCTTGCCCTGCGCGACCTGCAAGCACAGCCACAAGGTCAGCCAGCTTTTGCCCGCTTTGCTAGGGCCGGCAAACAGTGCAAGACCGGCTGGGAGCAAGTTGGGAATGATCCACTTGACCGGTGGCAGCGGCGTGGAGAGAAGTTCTTCGGCGGAGATCGTTTTCGGAAGTTTTTCATAATTCATTCGCATCGTCCTTTCTGTTTTTGTATATATCTATTATCTCATACTATCGTCTTTTTGTGTGTAGTAAGTTTTATTCTCCAGTGTTAAGTTGTATGGCTCACGCTGCCCCACAGCCCCACAAACGCGCCAAACGACGGGTTTGCGGGTGATGTCGCGTCCGTGTGCGACGCGGGGCATCTGCCCCACACAAGGCGGATTTGGGCGGTTACTGCGAGTGAATCAGAACTGATTCACTTGTATGCCTTACGCTCTGGAAAGTGAATCAAATCTGATTCACTCCCAATAAATTCCCCGAAAGTATACGGTTCTGATTCCCTACTTTTATTAGACTGGAAAACGTGAATCGGTTTCGCATACTTTCGGGATAACTTTTCGATTTACAGCTGCATTTGTCCACTTTGCCCCAGCTGCGGGGACGACTTGCAAGGCTGCCGTTCGGCTGCAACGGCATCATGGGTATTTTTACCCCAGCCAGGTTCTCTGCCTGCCGCCCTCATTGTGTGAACTATGACTGGACGGAAGTATCTTTACGACCACATCTGTCATTGCGCTCCACTCCGCCACGGGGTGTTTACCAGAGACTGAATCGCTCGTGCCCGGTGGCAGTCATGGCGCGTACTCTGTCTGCGCTGCCGTACTCGTAAGTTGACGGCAATGTGGTGAATGTACCTTGCTTGTCGGATATGCAGTTTTCAAGGTGCCGAATCTATTTGAGACGGGGAGGTGCTCTTGCCAGAATCAAGGCAGCTCCTACGCGCTCACGCGGGTCTGACCGCACGGACTTTTCAGAACATAATTGATCACATTGATTTTGGGGATTTTGTAGGCGTTTCCAAGCCGGATGCAGCTGATTTCGCCCTCCCCCAGCAGGTCATAGGCCGCGTGGCGGCTGATGCCCAGCATGGCTTGCAGATCCTTGACTGTTACAATGTCGGGGTACTCCGCAAACATGAGCTTGTACATTTCTCTGATTTCTTTACAATCCATTCGATCACCATCCTTATAGTTAGCTTTCGCATATTTGCGATGTAAATATAGGATACTGCGCTTTTATGCGAATGTCAATAGTTTTCGCAAAATTGTTACTTTTTTCTTGCGCTTTTATGTTATGGTGTGGTACAATAAGGAAAATCCTGCAAAGAGAGTGAACCGAAATGAACATCGGAGAGAAAATCAAGCGCATCCGCCAGCACCGCCGCATGACCCAGAAAGAGTTGGGCGAGCTGGTCGACCTCAGCGCAAACCGCATTGCGCAATACGAGATGGGTTACCGCGTACCAAAAAAGCCCCTGCTAAATCAAATAGCAGAGGCTTTGCGTGTTTCCCCGTTGGCACTTTCCGATGGCGGAAACGGTCCGGCGAATGATATTCTGGAACAGCTTTTCTGGCTGGACGAGGAGCAGCCCGGCGTTATCAAGCTGGTCCCCACCGAGCGCGGCACAGCGCGGTATAATGCCAACCCAGACCTTGCGCTGCACTATGATGACAACGATAACTGGCCGCCGCGCTCCCCGGTAGCCATGTGGTTTGATGATACGATTCTGGATGGTTTTCTGAAGGATTGGGCTGCAGTTCAAAAGAAGTTGTATGCGGGAGAGATTACACAGGCAGAGTACTTTGAGTGGAAGATCATGTGGCCGGAAACTTAATCTGCGGTCTAGAAATGGAGTAAACATCAATTTAATAATATCGTTTATTTTTGTTCCATAAAACATTAGAATAATAAAATATATGTATGAAAGGATGCGTTCTTGTGCCATATTTTTCTTTTTCTCAAAGAATGGGGATTAAGCCGATAGAAGTGCCGATTCAGACAGATTGTCTGAATGAGGATACACGGATGGACATTTGGAATAGTTTTTATCAATGGTTTAGTAGCTATGTTGCATCAGACTCTGACTCTATAAACTATATAAACGGAAGTGAAAGAGGACTTTGCATTCGGGTTTGGAGTCGGTATTTAAGGAGAGATCTATCACATCTTTCCTATGGCCAAAATTTGACAGGCGAAGTCAAGCGTTTAATTTTGTCATCCACAACCGCATGGTACGATATTTTAGATTTTTGCGAACAAATTATAAATGACCCCTATGCGCAGGTAAAATACTTTTCCAAAATGCTCAATGATGTATTTGAAATAGATAACGTCGGCTATCGCATCATCGGCAAGCAGATTTCTCCCATCACAAACGAAACGGAAATTCAATCCATCGAATCTGCGCTTGCATTAAGCGGGCCGTTTTCCGGAGCCAGAATCCATATTCAGACCGCCCTTGAGAAATACTCCGACAAAACCGATCCCGACTACCGCAACTGTGTGAAGGAATCCATTTCCGCAGTAGAATCCATGTGCCAGATCCTTGCCGACAATCCGAAAGCTACCCTAGGCGCAGCATTAAAGGTACTTAATAATAGCGGCATTGACATCCATTCCGCCCTCGCAGCGGGGTTTGAAAAAATCTACGGTTATACCAGCGACCAGGACGGCATCCGTCACGCCATCTTGGACGAGAGCAAAACCGTAGAGCCGGAGGATGCGCTGTTTATGCTTGTGTCTTGCAGCGCCTTCTGTAACTATCTGCAGCAAAAAGCTGTAAAAGCCGGTATCATTTAACAACCCCACCCCGGCAGGGCACAGGCGGAGGCATAGATGGGTGAGGCCCTTTGCTACTAGCGCACGCGTCACATCGCGTTGGTATGGTCTGACACTCGCGTAAGGACTGGTTACTTGCTTCCTGTGAACAGGCTCTTTAGAAGTTCGGCATAGTGCTTTCCACATTCCCAGCCGCTTTCGTTGAGAAAGTCGGACGTCACAAATTCCAGTAACCATACTTTGGTAATCATATAAAATTGGACATCCCATAAATATAAGACTTACGCTGATGAAGGGTGATAAGGTCATTGAGTTGTCTTAAAACTTGACCGATTTTCCTTTGCTCGCTGGTTTGGACAGGCACTACTAATTGTAAATTTAGGAAAGTCTCTTTCGGTATATTGTACATTGAGCCACTCGTTCCAGATGCCATCGAAGTAATCTTCTCTTTATAGACGCTGGATACAAGCATCATATATACAAAATAGGCATCGACATTGTCCTGAAATTTCAGTTTCCATAGACGGTCAGGCAGAAATAAATTAGGAAAATCTGTCGATACATAGCCACATGCACCAACACGCTCTGGTGTATTCATCCTGCTTACAATGACACTATCTTTCTCGACAGCACATTTAACCGACTGCAATTCATCTTTTACAACGGGTTTACTTTCATAGGGATTGAACCGGTCATATGAAACACAGCTGGTTTTCAATATACCAATATCCCCAACAGCAACTGCTCCATCGTCAGAGTTCACACTCTTGCCTGTTGTGATTGTTTTTAGTAGTTCTCCCAACTTCCGCTGTTCCCAAGCGTATGTATTTTATGGCATAAGCCACAATTTTTTGTGGAAACCTTAGCTATCTGTGTTATAATAGAAATAACTACTTACGCTTTTCCCGAGAAAGGATATTTTCTAAAACAAAAGGAGCTTGACCGATGAACAAACAACAGCTTGCGCAGAAGATTTGGGCTTCTGCTAACCAGATGCGCTCCAAAATCGAGGCCAGTGAGTACAAAGACTTTATCCTTGGTTTCATTTTTTATAAATATCTGTCCGATAAAGAAATCGAATTTCTGAAAGACAACGATTATGACGATGAGCTGCTGAAAACTGTAACCGAGGACGACCCCGAAACCGTCAAATGGGTGCAGGAAAACATCGGCTATTTTATCTCCTACAAAGATTTCTTCTCCACCTGGCTCGGCATGGGCAAGGATTTTGATGTTTCCAATGTGCGTGATGCGCTGTCGGCGTTCAGCCGGCTGATCTCCCCCACGCACAAGCGTGTGTTTGAGAAAATCTTCAACACACTGGAAACCGGTCTTTCCAAACTGGGCGACAGCTCCGGCACCCAGACCAAAGCCATCAGCGGCTTGCTGAACCTGATCAAGGATATTCCGATGGACGGCAAGCAGGGCTATGATGTGCTGGGCTTCATCTATGAATATCTTATCAGTATGTTTGCCGCCAATGCCGGCAAAAAGGCGGGCGAGTTCTACACGCCCCACGAGGTTTCGCTGCTGATGTCCGAAATCGTGGCAAGCCACCTGCAGGGCAAGAACGAAATCAAAATCTATGACCCGACCAGCGGTTCCGGCTCGTTGCTGATCAATATCGGCAAAAGCGTTTCCAAGTATATGGCTGACGCAAACAATGTAAAATACTACGCGCAGGAGCTGAAAGAGAACACCTACAACCTGACCCGTATGAATCTGGTAATGCGCGGCATCAAGCCGGACAACATCGTTACCCGCAACGGCGATACGCTGGAGGAGGACTGGCCCTACTTTGATGATGCCGACCCTATCAACTCCTATGACCCGCTGTATGTAGATGCCGTAGTATCGAACCCGCCGTATTCGCAGGCATGGGATCCCACCAACAAGGAGGGCGACGCCCGCTATGCCCGCTTTGGTCTGGCACCCAAGGGTAAGGCGGACTATGCCTTTTTGCTGCACGACCTTTACCATATCAAGCCCGACGGCATTATGACCATCGTTTTGCCCCACGGTGTTCTGTTCCGCGGCGGTGAGGAAGGCACGATCCGCAAAAATCTGATTGAGAACAACCACATTGACGCCATCATCGGTCTGCCCGCCAACATTTTCTTTGGCACGGGCATTCCCACCATCATTATGGTGTTGCGCCAAAAGCGCGAGCGCGAGGATGTACTTATCATTGACGCCTCCAAGGGGTACACCAAGGAGGGCAAAAACAATAAGCTTCGCGCCTCCGACATCAAGCGCATTGCTGATACCTTTGTAAAGCGTGAGAGCATCCCCAAATTTTCCCGCACGGTCAGCCGTGAGGAAATCCGCGCCAACGACTACAACTTAAACATTCCCCGCTATGTGGACTCCTCTGAGGCGGCGGAGCATTGGGATGTATACGCCTCTATGTTTGGCGGCATCCCCGCAGCAGAGCTGGACGAGCTTTCCGCGTACTGGGCGGCGTTCCCTGCGCTGCGCGGTGAATTGTTTGCTGAAAATGGAACGCCCTATGCGGCGCTGACCGTTGAGGACATCAAGTCGGCTATCAAAAACAGCCGCGATGTAACCGCCTTTGAGGACGCCTATCGCTCCGCCTTTGCTGCGCTGCCCGCCTATATGAAGGCTGTCCTGTTGGACGGCATGGACAAAATTGAGATTGCCAAGACGGAAACCACCCTCAGCGAGGATATTTTTGCGCGCCTTGCCGACATTCCGCTGATTGACAAGTACGAGGCTTATCAGCTGCTGGACGACCACTGGAACACGATTGCCGTTGACCTTGAAATGATCCAGACCGAGGGGTTCGGTGCAGCCAAAAAGGTAGACCCCCATCTTGTCACCAAAAAGAAGGGCAACGAGGAACAGGAAGTGCAGGACGGTTGGGTCGGGCACATTCTGCCCTTTGATCTGCTGCAAAAAACGCTGTTGAAAGATAAGGCTGGCGCGCTCCACGCGCTGGAAAATCAGCTTGCCGAGCTGCCCACCGAATATGAAGCCCTGCTGGATGAATTTACCGAGGACGACAAGGACGCCTATAAGGAGTGCTTTACCGAAGAAGGCGATGCTTTTGTGCCGAAGGAGATTGCCAAAGAGGTCAAAGAACTGCGGCGAGACCGCACCCCCGAGGCACAAAATGCCTGCCGCATTTTCAGCCGTGTAGAGGAACTGACCAAGCAGGAAAAGGCACTGAAAGCCGAAATTAAATCTGACGCAGCATCGCTGGAAGCTCTGACAAAAAAGACCATTGAGGGGCTGACCGATGCGCAGGTGTTGGAGCTGCTGGAGCAAAAATGGATTGCGCCCTTTACGAACGAGCTTGCCAAACTGCCCGATGCCATGGTGGACAGCCTTGTCAACAAGATTCAGACCCTGCAAAATAAATATAGCACAACCTTCTTCGATGTGGAAAGCGAAATCCGCGCCACCGAAAAGCAGCTGGCCGCAATGATGGACGACCTTACCGGCAGTGAGTATGACCTGAAAGGCCTGAGCGAGTTCAAGACGCTCTTGTTGGGTGACTGATATGGCAAAACAGAACAAACCTGCCATCCGATTCAAGGGATTTACTGACGCTTGGGAACAGCGGAAGTTGG
>UMIC01035180.1_pt1 | contig 10215 bp, 13 predicted proteins | sample 1965681 | NCBI WGS metagenome assembly UMIC01 (sample SAMEA4836114, study PRJEB28245) | human gut metagenome | biome: gut microbiome; material: fecal sample | place: Denmark | collected 2008
TCTTGCGATTTTTTCAAATGCGTCAAGGAAACGACTTTTTCCCATTTTCTTTATACGATCGTAGGATTTAAAACGATTGATAAAGAGAACGGAAAGACTGGTTTCTGGCGTTCTGGTCGTTAGAGGCAGGATGTTGGTTATGCCAGGCATCGTTTCATCCAATAGATTAAGTAGAAATACTTTGTTGGTTTTCAGCGTAAGCATTCGCTGATTATACTGTCGTGCCAAAAATCTTAAATCTTCGTATTTCTGCTCCATAGATGTGTATGGAACCAGAGAATAACTCTTTTCCAATGCATATCTGGCAATCCGCACTGCATCTTTCTTGTCCGTTTTGGCCTTGCGAAGATCCATGTCTCCGAATTTCTTGATTTGGTAGGCATTAACCATACAAACAGGGAGCCCGGCTTCCTGAAACGCTTTCAGAACAGGATAGTGGTAATGCCCGGTATTTTCCATTAAGATGGTTGCAGATTGCTTGCTATTCAAAATATACTTAATGAAAGCGTCTAGTTCGGGCTGCGTATGGTGGAATTCAAAAGGACTTGTGTGCATTGATCCGTCTTGGTTTAAGATGGCTGCTACACTTTTTGACTTGGAAATATCGATTCCTACTGCGAGCATTGACATTCCTTCTTTCGTTTCGATTTATGGCTATCCAGCTTTTCCAAAGTACGCACATATTCAATCGTGAAACGGGAGCTATGTCCCAACTTGCTGAATCGAGCACAAAACAATGGAGGCTGGCTGACACATTTGTCTGCGGGCGTGGTGTCCCAATCGGAAAGTTCGTCAGACCATACCTCCATTTTAAAGGAAAAGAGCAAGGCCGGATAGACCTTACTCTTACATTATGAATCGGAAGTTGTGAGGTGTTCAAAATGGATAGCATAGTGGAACTTGTCAAGAGAAATGAGCAGCTTCTCCTTGAAAATGCTGAAGCACTAAATGATGAGGAAGTAGAACAGGAAGATATTGACGAGTATCTTAAAATTCAAGGTGCTACAAAAGAAGAATTAAGCGCCTTTGAAAATCAATTTCAAATAAGATTGCCAGAGGATTTTAAAACCGTATATTCATACAAAAACGGCAGCGGCTATATGAGCTTAATTTGGCCGCAGGAGGGATTTTATCGCGGGTATCGCCTACTGTCACTAAAAGAAATAATCAAGTTAAAATCTCTTTTTCAAAATAAAAACTGTAAAATGACAGAGTTTCCAAATGTAATTGGTGAAAAACAACTGCAACAATTAGACGAACGCATAAAGCCATATCTGTTTTGTGAGCGTTGGTTTCCCTTTGCTGAGTATGCCGGTTCTCTTTATCTGATGTTGGACTATAACCCAAGCGAGAAAGGTGAAATCGGTCAAATTATTTGTTATGTGCATGACCCGGATTTTATCTATTATGTCGCTCCGAACATTACCGAAGCACTGAAAATGACGGAAACAGTTATTGAGAATTTAATATAATTTTTCTTTATATGATGTAAGCGATAGCTTCCCATTTATTGGGCAGACAAGGAGGGAGCGCATGGAATTATCCATACAAGAACGACTAAAAGACCTGCGTGTGGAGCGTGGGCTGACGCTGGAGCAGCTTGAAGAACAGGTAAATCTCTCCAAGTCTGCGTTGGGCAGTTATGAAGCAAAGGACTTCAAGGACATCAGCCACTATGCCATTATCAAGCTGGCGAAGTTTTACGGCGTGACCGCCGATTATCTGCTGGGACTGTCCCAAACAAGAAATCACCCAAACGCCGATCTTGCAGACCTGCGTTTGAGCGATGATATGATTGAACTATTGAAAAGTGGGCGGGTGGATAATTCCCTCTTGTGTGAGCTGGCGGCACACCCGGATTTCCCCCGGCTCATGGCTGACCTTGAAATCTATGTAAACGGTATCGCTGGCAAACAGGTGCAGAGTGCAAACGCCATTGTAGACGCTGTGAGCACAACCATTATGAAGCAGCACAATCCCGGCTTGTCTGACCCGCAGTTAAGACAGCTTATCGCCGCCCATATTGATGATGACAGCTTTTGCCGCTATGTGATACAGCAGGACATAAACAAGATAGCTCTTGACCTGCGGGAAGCGCATAAGGACGATTTTTTCAGCGTCCCGGAGGACAATCCTCTGGAAGATTTTTTGCAGACCGCCGAGGAAACCGCCAGACCAGACAGCGATCCGGAGCAAGCAGCTTTGGCGTTTATCTGTAAGCGGCTCAAATTGAATTTGAAGAAGCTGTCCGAAGAAGAAAAGAAGTGGCTGAAAAAGATTGCACAGAAGTCGGACTTGCTGAAAAATCCAACCCCACAGCGAGGGAGAAAGTAATAAATATGAAATTACAGAATGGAGGAAATCAAAAACATGAATTTCTTTAAGAAAAAGAACTCGCAGACAAATAGTAAGCTAACAAAGCCGGATATTGAAAAACTTTTACAAGAAGCATATCAAGCTAATCCTAAGTGTTACGAAAAAGAAGATGGTACACTTTTGATAGGGCTTGCGCTTACAGAAGATACCGATTCTCTTTTCCCAATCGTGCCGGAGGAGCAGTGGGCAATAGAGGGCAAGACAATTAGCGAATGGATTATTACAATGGTTAGCCTTACAAATCCACAAGGTGGAATTATCGGGCAAATGGAATACCACGAAGCCATAAAACGACTTGAACCATTTATTCTTATGAAAAAAGATAATTGGGCACTTATTAGAGCAATGACCCATGAAGAATTAGACAGTCTATTTGGAAATCTTCCTCGTAAATTATATTGATTACATACAGATTAGGAACGGATAGCAAAGCCAGCCGTGTCAGTCAACGGTCAAGATGAACGGCGCATAAATGCGCCGCCGTTGACAGCCTCGCCCGTCTTTGCTGATGGGTAATCAAGGCGGGAAAGCCCTAAAATGGCTTTCCCGCCCATTCCGATTTTGAGAAGAAAGTCCGTCCGCTTTTTCGTGGGTGTGGCTATCCGGCTGGGACACTTTGTCCTATAGTCCGGCATAGGACGAGGGACGGGGCTTTCATATACGCCCTGTCTGCTGCTGAAACCAGTCCTGCGCTTGCGGCTCCACGCCACGCAATCACAGCCCTGTTTTCCTGCCGCTTCAAATGCCCTTGCTCTCCCCGGCGGCAACGGTATTTTCACGGCAACGCCGACAGAGCGTATAACACACTACACTTTGCTACGCAAAGTCGTGTGCCAAGGGGCAAGCCCCTTTGGAAACCCCTGACAACAAAACAGGCTGAATATCCCGCACTTTCCCGGTGCTTGATACTCAGCCTTTACTTGTTGTCAGCAGCCCCCGTTTCTCGGTCTGCCTTTTGTGTCCTTGTCCATAATGTTTCATGGAATGCAAGAAACAGAACTTAAAAAAACATATAATAGTTTAGCTGCCAACCTTCAATTGGACGTTACTTACGCGAATCCAAGAAATGCAAAGGCGAAACCTATAGAGCGCCTATTTGATACCTTTGAAGATGGTTTGGGAAAACTCTATGCTTCCTATGCAGGAAGTAATGCTAAGAACAGACCAGAGGATTTAAAAGATTTGGATATCATGAGCATGATTACTATGGAGGAATTTATTAAGCAGCATAAGTGCTATGTAGAGGATATTTATAACAATTCTTCTCATACTGGTGATTCCATGGATAATAAAAGCCCTGACTATTGGTATAACCATATTGATTTTACTAAAAACACTATGTCAAGTGAGGCGTTGTATTTTACACTTATGCGAACATCACAGCCAAGAAAAGTTGGTAAAGAAGGGATTACATTTAATAAAGAGCTTTACCTCAATCCAGAGTATCAGAACTATTTAGGCAGAGAAGTGATAATAAAATATAACCCTACAAAACCAGAAATTATATATGTCTTTGATATAAATGAAAACTTTTTATTTATTGCAACAAGACGTAATAAATATGGTTTTGAGTTAACTGATGATGATTATGCGAAAGCTAATCACGAAAAAAAGCTTGCAAGAACTGCCGCATTAAATGGTTATAAACAAAACTCTGAAATAAGAAGTACAGAGGCAATCGGTCAGCGGCTTAATGATTACGCAAATAGCCTTGATAAGGTAAGCCCGTCCACACCAAGGGTTGTTAAGCCGATTCGCAATGAACAGATTGAAGAAACTATACGGCGAGTTCACAGTTCTTCGATAGATAGAAATTATGAAGATGTTTTAAAAGCTAATGAAAAGATTAGGAAGGATACAGAAGAAAAGCAAAAAAAGATGGTCGATAATTTCCGGCAAAAGATGCTGGATAGAGCGAAAGCAACGGCTAGGCAAGCATAGATAGGAAGGGGCAACGCATGGGACACACTGCGGTAACTTTCAATTTCAATCATTAAAAAGAAAAAAGCACGTAGCCAGAAAGGAGTTTTATGAACAAAGTACAAATAGCACATACGCAGACAGTACAGGATATTATCATGGCGGTTTCTTTTGCAGAAGCCGCTGGGGATATCTCCCTTATCTATGGTGACGCTGGACTTGGTAAAACCGTTTCCTTAAAAGAATATGTATCTACGCATCCTGATGTAATTTACCTAGAATTAAAGGATTGCGATAAGTCTACCAAAGGAGTTTGTGAAAAGATACTGTTTTGTATTGGAAAGGAAATGCGTGGCGTGGATCGGCTTCTGGTTGACACCATAACGGACTATTTAACCAGCAATCCAAAGCTTATCATCATTGATGAAGCGCAGCATTTATCAATTCGGGCACTTGAAAACCTAAGGGCAATCAATGATGCCACTGAATCAGGAATCGTCCTTTGTGGAAACCCTACAGTGTATGACCGTATGCACGGAAAAGGGCAGGCACATTTTGCCCAGCTATATAGCCGTATCGGAATCAGACGCCACATTGTAGAGCCGTCATTAGATGATATTGTATCTATTTTTGAGAACCAGCGTCTGGACAAAGAAAGCCTTTTGTATCTTCATAAGCTGGCGCTCCAAAGAGGCGGCATCCGGAACTGTGTCAAGATTTTAAATATAGCTTTACAGCTTCAGGATAACGAAAAAGAACCTCTTAATATTGACCACCTGCAATCAGCGTACGAGTTAAGAAATGGCGAGCAATAAAAAGAGGTATAGGGAGTTCGCGGCTCCCTGTATCTATTATAGCCATTTCTTTGGAACATATCAACTAACTTTTGAAAGGAGTGTGCTTGGTTTGGATAAAACATTAAAAGTAAAAACAGATAACGAGTTGTATCAACTCCTGATTAAAGGATTGTCAGATACTGATACAGATATTATGGGAGATAAATGCAATTCCGCTTTGGAGGACATAGACAATCTGCTGAATGAAAACTTGATGGATTCAAAGGTAAGTGTAACTCTTAGCCAAAAGGTGCTTGCAGCAATCACAGAAGGCACCGACCACGCTTATTTCGAGGGATTCAAAGAGGGAATACGCTTGTTCCGAACAATGCTGCTACTCTAATCAATTGCATTAAGGTATACCCATTTTACTGAAAGGATGGTAACAAAATGGAAGAACTTTCAATGAATATAGACTTTTCAAAGGATTCCTTACTGAATCTCCTTGATGAACTACTATTTTACAAGAATGTCGATTACTTCGGTGAGGATGCCCGCAAGATGCTTGATGAATTTGACAGCTTCTTGGAAGAGAAAGGGATAGGCTATACCCCTGGTAGCGATATAACTGACCAGACATTGAATATAGTTACAACGGCAAGCAAATATTCATACACGATTGGGTTTACGGCAGGAGTACAGTTGTTTCGCTCACTGATGCGGCTTTAATCTGACCGTGAACCGCGTTAACACGCGTCATAACGCGTTAACTTTCACCAAATGAGGAAATCCCTGCTTACATAGTAAAAACCGCCTTAAATGGCATTAATAAAGCCGCCGTTGCTGAATCACGGCGGCTTTATTCGTCTGTATCCTTCAAAATGCTTCTAAGCTGAGGTATTGTTATTCCGTACTTTCTTGAAAGTTTCTTGATGTTCGTCCCGTCATATTCTTTTACAATCATTCGGTTCCGTGCCTTTTTTGTAATGGTATCAGGCGTGGGAATATATAGTTTATCTCCCATGCAATATTGGCAGAGTTTCATAAAAGCATCCAGGCCAATCATTTCAACAAGCAGCTGATAGGTTTCAGGAACATCGGAAGGAACCACATACGGAAGAAAGTCTTTAAAGTCCATAAGTTACCTCCTATCTGAAACCGTATGTTAAAAAATCTTGTTCGGTAATATTCAACATCCTAAGTATGTTTTTCTCTGTCCTACTGAATTCATAGTCATTCTTTAAATCCTTGTCTGAATTTACAATTGGTGTCATTCCTGAAATTGCCGGGGTATTCGTCAGGGCAACCGAGTGCAGAATAACCGCTTTTTTATCGCTCTCCCTAACCAATATGACAGGGGACAGATAGCGGTATTCCTTGTTGGCTAAAAACGCCTTTGCTTTTGCCGTCCATTCAACTTTTGCATAAATACCATCTGTCTTTAAGCTGAGTTCTTTTATCCATCCGCTGGCCGGAGCCTGTACTCCTTCCAATGTCTGATGTTCATAGTCAATCACAATATCAATTGCTCTGCGCTGCATATGTGCATTCATCAGCTTGAAGCATTCCTCATCTACAATGAAATCCCCTTTTTCTGACGTCACATAACCAAGGGGAAGTACCCTGATATATCCAGGTACTTCCCTAATTTCCGTTGATGAGGATAACACTTTTCTATATTTCCCCATTTCATCACCGCAATTCCTTCAATCCAGGTTTAGGCATCTTTGCCTGTGCTTCCATAGCCTAACTGCCACAAACCAAAGCCGACATTGTAGCGTCCTTTGACTCCATAAATAATCTCATCCTCAAAAAACACATTATCGTCCGTTTCTTTGTTTTTGCTTATCAGTTTAGGAACTTCCCTCTGCTGGAATATCAATGGCTTGACATACCTCTTCGTGCAAAAAAGATACCATTGGTCGGGATAGTCTGCTAAATCCGGTACGACAAGGAGGTCACAGGTATTCTTATTTACATTGGTACTTCCTGCTATCAAGTCAGTAAAAAGAAGTTCTTTGGCAATGGCTTCGTTCTGCGGAGCAACAACAAGAAGGTCGGGAACAATACTCAATGTCCGCTCCTTGTCGCCTTTAATCGTCATCATCTGACATCTGGCTTCCGCATAAGAGGCCGCACTCAGCTTCTTTGTTCCCATGTTAGATTGCATCCGCTTGCCTAACGGATGCTTATCGCTGAAGAATGGGGCCTTATCATAACACTTTTCAAGGAATCCACGCCCTACCAAGTCAAAGATAAGCACATCCGGGTGCGTTTTGGCAGACAGGGCCATTTCAGAAATCAGCGGGGTATAAATCCCATACACATCATCGGCAATATCATTAACCGGGATTTTTGTTGTGAGTTCAAATGTCTTATTCTTGATGGTGTAGTCATGAGCAGAAAGGTTCTGTATTTCCCTTGAGCCAATCCATTCCCTCATGCTGGGTATCTGCCCGAGCCATGCATATGTTTCATCACGGCTTGATGAAGGGACCGTCATTGAAATACGGGGATAAAGGACGGGAGACTCCTCAAACGCTTTGTTAAATGATGTATTATACCCAATAAATAGTGACCTTAAATTAGCCTGATTGATTACCATTCCATCCCACTCCCCTCATTTACATCCACCCGGACAATAACATCCTTTTTATAAACACTGACAACGGTTCCTACTTTTGTGGAATTGATATTGTCCAGTGATACGGTTTTACCGTCCTCAAAGTAACAGGCACGGGTTACATCATTTGTCAAAATTTTATCCTCACATCTGCGGGTATTTCTGCATGAGAAAATCCCATCCTTACAAATAACATAGGTTGTTCCGTTTTGGGCAGGAATCAGCCGTATAGCGCGCCCTACAGTGTAATAGCCGCTTTCTTTACGGGGGAGGGTTGCAAGCCATGTTCGTGTATTCACCACAACAAAATCATCCTCTTTTATGGTTACACCCTTCTCTACCGGGAAAATAGTGATATTCTCACCAAACTGATTTAATAATGCGTGGTTTCGTGCTAAAATGTTTGTCATAAAATAGTTCCTCCTATTCTTCATCCAGCTGCATCGCCCGCTTTAAGTCCCTTAATAGGGACGAAAATCTTTCTTTGATGTCTGGATTCTTTTTTATTTCGTCCAAAATGTTTTTCTCAAAGGCTTCAAATGCCAGCTGCATTTTCTTTTTATAATCCAGCTCCAAACGTTCACGGGCAATCTCTGCCTTATTGAGTTCCACCAGGAGCCGCCCGGCCTTTTCCACGGGCATTTCATTGAATTCATTTTCAGCAGTAGCTATCTTTTGAAGCAGGCCGCTTTTTAATATGGCAGTGGTTGCCTTGCTTGCATCCACCTCGCTTTTATCCCCGATGAATTCAAGGAAATATTTAGTCCGTTCCAAATCATCTGCCACCCGTTGAGCCGCCTCGTAGAGTTTAATTGCATAATTCGATATGGATGACAGACTGATTTTTACACCGTACTCAGTATTAAGCCAATGCTGGATATCTGAGTACTTTGTATTCTCATTCAGAAGCATATCATTAACCTGATTCAGGGCATCCTTGGGAAGCTGATACATCTTTGAATCAGATCGGGGCTTCCTTACTTTCTCCGTCATAGGTCTATCCCCATTTCTGGACTACCCCCATTTTCTATGAAGCGTATCCCTTCAGCAGTGAGACGGACAACTGCATCTTCCTTCAATGCACTGAATGAATCTACATGCTTCTCTGTAAATTCAATCAGTCGGCATTGTTCCAGGTAATACAGCTGAGTTGAAATATCCGGGTCACTGATCAGGCCGTTGGCTATCATCTTATTTGACAATTCTTTGACTAAGCAGCAAAAATGATAACCCTTGACTAAGCTTCGCATGATGTAACCACGGACGGCGGCGTTGTTACTTGAATTAGAAAAACCATCCATAAGCATCCTCCTCTCTTGCACAAGCTGTTACAAGCTAATGCGAAATATCTTTGACTTATTTTGAGATAAGCTTAAGATATTTTGAGATAAAGTCAATGCTCATAGATGGTTTTTCACGGTTTGTAGGGCATATTTCAAGGTTTTTTCACGTTTTACAGGTCACTTAACATCAAATCCATCTCCTTCGTCAATATAATTCCTGGCGAAATTTATTATATATGGTCCCCATACCATATAGCAACGATTCGTGGTCGCAATTTTAGACACGCGTCGAGATTAAATTGTATCATTTTTGGTGTCATTTTGCAATTATTAATTATATTGATTAACATTTCTGTAACTAACAATCGGTTTTATTCCTTTATTTTACATTAATTCGACACCATTTTTGTAATTTCAGCACGTTAATGTTTCAATTCATTATATTCTCACAGGCACGATTATAGAACGCAAACATCTCTATTTTTCCTCCTGATATTTAAAACTTTGGCAAAATCTCAGGAGGGGGTGAGGCAGTATTTGTCGATTTTTGACGAGGGGGTGGTTTTATGGCGGGGGCGCAGAAAAATCAGGATGATACCTGCGGCTCTGTCGTCCTTCTTTATCGCCTGCTCCATGAGCAGGCTCCCAAGGCCTTTCTTTTCACTATATCCTGCCCGGACTCAATGCTCCATCATATTCTCAATTAAAATCCCGTACCCTCTGCTGGCATCCTGCACAAACACATGGGTCACTGCCCCGGCCAGCTTCCCGTCCTGGATAATCGGGCTGCCGCTCATTCCCTGCACGATTCCTCCTGTCAGCTCCAATAGCTCCGGATCCGTCACCTTAATGACCATACTTTTGTTCTTATGGCCGGAATTATAGTCCACCTTTTGGATCTCAATGGCGTAATCCTTCAGCTCGCCGGAAATATTGCTGCGGATATAAGCCGGTCCCTGCTTTACATCCTGGAGGCAGGCGATTTCCATGGGTTCTCCTGATATCTGCTTTTTAAACTGCTGGTTGACCGTGCCGAATATGCCCTCATTTGTGTTCTTTTCTATATCTCCCATATGGGACTGGGGGCCGTAGTAAATTACGCCGGACAGCAGTCCTGGTTTTCCCATGGATCCTTTTTCTATTCCCATGATTTCCGTGGAATACAGGGCTCCGTCGGAGGATTCCACTAGATCGCCTGTATCGCTGTCGCTGATTCCATGGCCCAGCGCGCCGAACC
>UMIC01033270.1_pt1 | contig 10149 bp, 9 predicted proteins | sample 1965681 | NCBI WGS metagenome assembly UMIC01 (sample SAMEA4836114, study PRJEB28245) | human gut metagenome | biome: gut microbiome; material: fecal sample | place: Denmark | collected 2008
ACCGTGGCCGCCTACGTGTCGATGGGCAGCGAAATCCCCATGCGGCCGCTGCTGTCCCTGCTGCTCGACCGCGGGCTGCGCGTCCTTGTGCCGCGCTTGGGCTCCGGTCTGGACGTGGGATGGGCTCTGCTGCCCGACATGGCCTCATTGCATGGCGTGACCTGCGAGGGAACCGGCATGGCACAACGGCCGGATGAGCCGGATACGCAGACGCTTGGCCCGGCGGCCCTTGGCGATGCCGACCTGATCATCGTGCCCGCGCTGGCCGTGGATGCGCATGGTGTCCGGCTTGGACGCGGCGGCGGCTGGTATGACCGCGCGCTGACATACCGACGCGGAGGCGTGCCGGTCGTCGCCGTCTGCTGGCCGTGGGAATGCATGGCAGACGACCTGCCCCGCCAGTCTCACGATATCCCGGTCGACTGGGTGGTCACGCCGCAGGGAGCCCAACGCCTGTAGTTCGCCATCCGCGCAAGTTCGCGGAGGGAACAAAACGAGACGTCGAGCGGCGCGGTGTCCGCGTGACGACTAGGATATGAACGGACTTGATGCGTATGCCGGGCATCGCATACGTGCCGGAATCATATAATGAGCTTCGACCAGGGAGGAACCGTGCCAACCTATCATTACCGTTGTAAGAACTGCGGATACGATTTCACCGAGCAGCAGTCGTTCGAGGACGACCCGATCACCGTGTGCCCCCAGTGCGGGCAAGAGCAGGTGCGCAAGGTGTATTCCGCCGTGCCGATCGAGTTCAAGGGGCACGGCTTCTACCGCACCGACGGGCGCGGCGGCTCCGGCAAATAAGCAGCTGCCATTGGCGCGTTCGCCGTCTTCCGGCGGCCAGTGCTCGGCCCGCGCATGTGCGACACGCCCAAGATGTGGATAACTGCCGAGCCTTCGACCACATTTTCGTCACGGCTTGCGCATCGGAACAACGTTCAGTCACCATGCTTGCATGGTGACTTTTTCTATATTGGAGAAGCTGAAGCGCCCCACGTTGCGCCAACGTCGGATGCTGCGGCTCACACGGCGGCTGATGGCGGCATGTTGCACGGCCATTGCAGCATTCGCGACACTGCAATGCGTGACGGCGAGCATCGTCACGCAACCGGTCGTGGTGGCGGCACGGCTCATCCCACGCGGCGCGCGTATCGGCGCGGAGGACGTGGAGATCCGGCAGATGCCCGTATCGGATGGTTGGGATACGGCGCTCGATGCGGCGAATCAGGCGGCGGGAGGCATCGCGCAGACGGACATCGCCGCCGGGCAGCCGCTGTTCGGTGCCATAGTTTCGCGGCGGCCGGTGGCGGAACCCGGTCAGACGGTGATCGATGTACGGGTCACCGGCACGGTGGACGGCATCGCGGCCGGTGATGTCATGGATCTGGTATCCGGCACCCCTTGCGACGCTTCGGCTGGTACGACTTCATCGCGTGACGAATCCGCAGGCGGCCGGTCATGCGTTCTCGCGCGATCGGCCACGGCGATGGATGCCGCCCATGACGATGCGATGACCGGCGGCACGCTCATCACGTTCGCTTTGACTCCCGACGAAGCCATATCAATCATCAACGCACAGGAACTCGGTCCGATTATGGCCGTCACTGCGCAATAGCTGCGGTTGCTCAGCCGCAGCAGCCACCCCAGTCTCGCTGTTCGCGCGACTGGGGTGGTCACCACACTCAACGTTTGTCGTTGAAGATGGCCCAGTGGGGTGGCAGTTCGCCGAGGATGCGTTTGTCGTCGTCGGCCTCGCGCTGCTGCTCGGTGCGCATATCACCCGGTTCGAGTTTCACGCCGTCTGCATCGAAGCGCTCGGTTCCGTGGAACACGACGCGTTTGTGCTCGCGCCGCGTACGACGCGAGGCACTGTACGGCCTTGGCTCCGAAGCATCTGCGGCCACATGATCCCCGTCACCAGTAGTATCGCCGCTCATCGCACATCCCCGTAGATCTCGCCGATGCGCGACACGATCGCATCGACCTCCTTGTCCGGGTTGACGAATGCGCCGACACTCCACACGCTCATCACCGACCAGCCCAGCGACGCAAGGTCCTGCATCAGGCCGCGATGCCGTTCACGCGTGGACTGCACGCTCATGAACTGCGCGTCGTCGGTCAGCACGGCCAGCGCGAACGGCTTGTCGGGCAACCCGACGACCATCGGAATGTGCAGGCCGCGGTCGAACCCGTAGTCGACGGCGGCGTTCAGTCCGCGGGACCGCACGCGCTCCGCCAGATCATTGAACAGCACATTGTTCGACCGGGTGATGGTCACCGGACGCACCACGTGGTCGTCCAGCTGCTCCACCCAGCGCAGCATGGCATGCAGCAGCTGCGGTCCGGGCTGGTGAAGTCGCTCATCGTCCAGATCAGATTCGTCGAACGCCGAAACGATATCAAGATGACGGTCGCACAGCGCCAGCGCATCCAGCAGCATGGCACGTCCGCCTTCGCCCTCCAGCACGCCGAACTGCTGCAGCAGACGCCCATGCACGGTCTTCGCGTAGCACAACGACAGAATCACGTCCGTCGACTGGGCCCCGGCGATCTCCGGCAGCGCGACGATGCGCACGTGGCGCAGGAACTGCCCCATGGTCTTGTTCTTCGACGCCAGCGATTTCAGTTCCGCACCGAGTCGCGAACGGAACGCGTCGGTGAGCGTGACCACGGTCAGCGTGTAGCCGACCGGCACCACGTTGAAACTCGCCGCGCGTTCGGTGATGATGCGGACGACCTCATCGATCTCCTGCTGGCTGCTCTCGACCAATCCGGTGGCCATGACCGGTGTTCCGTTCGCCTCGACCTTGTGGAAGGCCACCCGGCCTTGCGACGGCTCGGTCGTGACGTCATAGCACACCTCGCCATACCCCTGGGATTCCAAGAACGCGGCGAGCCTGGGCGCGCGCCGCACGGGGTGGGAGCGGACCTTCACGCTCGGCAGCAGCTCCATCAGCGCCTTCACGCTCGGCGAGGTCACGGTGGACCGGTGGGCCAGCACGGCCACCTGCTTCGCGCGGCAGACGATGGTCAGCAACTGGATGGCCGGAATGTGCGCGGCCGCGTCGATGATTGCCACGTCGGCGAGGGTCGTCGGATCGGTGAGCGCGGCAAGCGTGGCCGGGGTCGCCACGATGATGGGCTTGGCCGCGGCCAGGATCTCGGGGTGGTCACGGCGTATCCGGCTGAGCGGGATGCGGGTCTTGCCGGCCAGCACCGTGTGCAGCTGGTTGGATTCCTGCGTGCGGGAGAACAGCATTTCACACAGGCGGCGCATGGATTCCTGCGCGACCATCGGACCGACCGAACGCACGTGTTCGGTGTCCACCTGCGCGAAACGATCCGCAGCGGACTGCAACGCCGACCCATCCTGATTGGAGATGATCGCGGACGCCCGCACGATGTTCTCGAACACCGTGGTCCACCATGCCAGCTGCAGTTCGGCATCCACCGATTCCACCGGCACACGGCGCGTGTGCAGGTCCTCGACCAGTTCGGTGAGCCCGGCCGTCTGGAATTCATGTTCGAGACGGCAGCGCTCCGGCAGTGTGTCCAGCGCGAGATGGTCGTCGAACAGCGCCTTCAGACGTTCCTCGACGGCGACGAAATCCTGCGATTCCAGATCGCCGCCCTGCACGGTGGTGGACAGTACGGCGTCCAGCGCCGTCAGGTCGCGGGCCAGCTCCTCCTGCGTGGCGATGATGTCGTCGAGTTTGTTCGGCAGCACCGGCCACCCGCCGTGAGGCACGAACATGCGCCATTGCGCGGCCTGCTTGGCCACGACCTGCAGCGCATCGTGCAGGTTCTCGACCTGTGCGCCCACGCGCAGCAGGCTCTTGGCCTCCTTGATATGGCGGCGACGCTCCCAGAATCCGATAGTGGTGCCTTCGGCCTTGCGTTCGGCCTTGGACTTGCTCGACTCGATCATCGCGTCGATGTCGCGCTCGAAGATCTCCGGCTGGAACACGTCGAGCACGCGGCGCAGGTTCTTCAGCACCTGCACCTGACGGCCCCACTCCTGCTCGGTGTTCGGTATCGGGAACCCGCATGTCTGCACGGTGGACGACACCTGTTCACGGGTCAACGGCAGCAACTTGCGCAGCAGATCGACCACACGCTGGTAGACGGTCACAGCCTCGTCCTCGGACGTAATGGAGGCCTTGAACCAAGCGGTATCCTCCGGTCCGAGCGTGAATTCGCCGAGCTCGCCGGCACGCCTGAGCTTCGCCGCCCATTCGTCCAGATGACCGCCGATCTCACGCGCGGTCTCCTTGCGCAACCGCACTCGGGTGGCGGGATGCGCGGGCAACGTGGCGATTTCGGCGAGGTTCTGTATGGTCTGGTACGCGGACACGCCCCACTGCTTGTCGGTGCAGTGCAGGTCACCCAGATACCGGGTGAGACGGGAACGCACGCCGACCAGCTCATCGGCGATCTGGTCGAACCGGGAGCTGGCGACGCCGGGCTGGAATCCGACCGCGGCGATCAGCTGATGGTCGATGCTGTCATTGCAGCGCTCGTCCGAGACGTCGAGCACTTGGCCGCTGAGCTCATTGGCGCTGATGGCCTGACGGAAACGACGCTTCTGATCGGCGATGCACGGCACGTACAGTACGCTGCGGCCGTTCATCACGCAGCGCGACGCGATGGCGGCAGCGTAATCGGCGGTGTCACGCCCGTTGACGACATCGACTCCGAGCGAATGCCCGGCTGCGACCATATCGGCCGCGTACCGCACGGCGTTGTCGACATCGCCGACTTCGAACTCGTTGTGCGGATCGGCGTCGAATGGGCTGAACGCAGGTGCGTCGGAGTCCCTGAGCGCTTCGGCGGCCTCCTTGCTGCCCGCGAGCGCGTCCAGCACCGTGTTGCCGGTCGCCCCCTCGGCCAGCGTATCGATGATGTGCTGGCTTTCGGCAAGAATCAGCGAGCCGGGCGACATGAAGCAGCCCAGGATAATCTGCCGCTCGATGGTGAAATCGGGGAACACCTTCTCCGCACGCTTGGTGATCGCCGCGAACACCGCGGACGTTTCGGGCGTGCCGCTCTCGTAGTTGGCGCCGTTGAACAGCTCCCGCTCGTCAAGTTCGACGTGCTGCTCGCGCATCACCGTCACGAACGCGGGGTTGAGCCGGACATGCCCGACGAACCGGATCACCGCCACATCGCCTTCATCCTGGGCGCTTTGCACGGATACCGGATACAGCAGCACCGGCATGGCGCCGTCGTCCCATGTGGCGACTCCCACGGTGAGAGACAGTTCCGCGACGCCGCTGACGCGCAGTTTCGCGGCCTTCTCGTCAAGCACCCGCTCCAGTCGGCGGTTCGCCGCACGCAGCATGCCGTTGTCGCGAAACAGCAGATCCAGCGACGCGCGGCCTCCCGCGAACAGCTGGGCGATGCCGGAGGGATGCGCATGGGTCAAATCGAGCTTCGCCCCAAGCTGGTTGATGTCCTCCAATGGGGACGGCACCAATCCGGCGCGGTACTGTTCATGCCATTGACGCATGCGTTCCAGCGATTGGGGCGCCTGTTGCATGCTTTCGCTCATGACCCGACTCACTTCCCTACCGCTTTGCGGTAACTCTTGTAGCCCTCATTGTTCTCCAGCGCGGCGTCAATGTCCGCTTTGCCCTGATCTTCCAGCCAATTATAGAGGTCATCGTACAGCAATGGATTCATGGCAAGGAACGGCAGCAGCTCTTCGCAATTCGCGATGGCGAACTGCTCGGTGTAGTCTTCCGTGGTCTTCGCCTGGTCAGAGGTGTACCCGTTGACTTCGATTTTCGGTTCAGCGGCGGCAAGCCTGCCTTTCGACACGAGCTCGAACACCGATCCCGGCTCGAATGCGGGTCGGAACGAACCGGTCGAGTCCGCCTCGTCGTCGTTCGGCTGCGCGAACCGGCGGTGCTCTTCCGGAATCTCCCCGTGGGCGGTGTCCGTATCGGCTTTCACGACGCCGTCGCCTGCCACGGCGCCGGCGGTGACTTCCACACCGGCCGCGTTGGCTGCGACCTCGTTCACCGCCTGACGGATGTCGTCGTGCGCCTCCTGATCGGATGACGCCTGCTGGAATCGGTCGTCGGACGGCTGTCCGTTCGCCAACTGATCCGCCTGCTCTGCGGGCGCGGTGGACTGCCCGGCCTCTTCGCTGTCCTCGGCGAGCGCGTCGGCAAACAGGTCGCGGGGCAACGCCACCGCCGGCTTAGCATCGGCCACGTTCAACGGCATGGAATCGGGCTCGCTCGGCTCATCGTTGGTCTGCGATTGGGCCGCGGTCACTACAGAATCAGATACAGCGGAATCAGCCGGTACCGTATCCGCGGCGGACTCGGATGCCACGGTTCCAGAAGTCACGGTTTCAGGCGATGCCGTATCGGATGTCGCAGTCTCAGTGGATACGGCCGCGTCCGCGGCATCAACGGCATCCGCAGGCGCCGCATTCTCGGAGGACTCGGCGGCTTCCGGAACCTTGGTCTCGGCATCGCTCTCGGCAGCGTCGGCCTCAGCCGGCGACACGGTTTCGGCCAGCACCGCGGCCTCAATGGGCATGGCAGCATCCGACGAAACGGCAAGCTCCGAATCCGGCTCAGCGGCGCCGGCCGCGGAATCCGCCGCCAATCCATCCGCCGTGGTCGTCTTCTGCGGCGGGAACGTCTGCGATGCGGCGGCATTCAGCTCACCGACACGCTTGCGCACGGTGGCAGCGCTGATCGCGGCGGTAGGTTCCCCGGCACGCAGGTCAAGAATGTCATCCACCGACATGTCGGCCACATCCGGCTCCTGCTTGACGGTCTCCAAAGCGTATCCGAACAGGTCGGGCACGACAAACGTGTCGCTCACCGGCTGCTCCACACGAATGAAATCGACGGGGACATCGCCGAATTGCAGGCGCATCGGTGAAGTCGGCAGCAGGAAATCGACGTTCGGCGGCAGACGCATGAGATCGCCATTGCCCCGCACCACATATGACCCGTTGGTCGAGCCCAGATCGCGCACGGTGCCGCCGCCGTTCTGACTCACCGCGAAGGTCGCATGGCGTTTCGACATGGACCGCGTGCCGTCCGCTATCTCCAGGCGTTCGGTGCCGTCATCGGGCAACGGCCGCAACGGCTTGCGCCCGATTTCGATGTTGTCTCCCGGCTTCACGGTTTTCTGATCGATGCCACCGATTCTCACCGTCCACTGCTGTATCGTCCGCTGATCGCCAGTCACGTGCCGCCCTTCCTTTCACGCTCGTTCGCATACTATGTGCCATTGTGTCATGTCCCGCTGTGTTTTCAGGGATTGATGACCGATGAATTGACAACATTATCGCATTGATGCCGGTATTTCGGATTGTAGCGCACACCGGTGCGGAACGCCCATGTCAGGCCGTGTCAGGCGTTCACAGAAGCGGTCTCGGCTCCGGTGCGCGGACCGCCGCATACGCGCAGACCCTGCGGCCGCGTGTGCGACAGCAGGGTCTGTGCAAAGCTGCAATGTGCGGGTTTCACTCCCGCGATCATTACTTGAGCTCGACGGTGGCGCCAGCCTCTTCCAGCTGAGCCTTGGCCTTCTCGGCGTCTTCCTTCTTGGCCTTCTCCAGGATGGCCTTCGGAGCGCCATCAACCATGGCCTTGGCGTCAGCCAGGCCAGCGTTGGTGATGGCCTTGACAGCCTTGATGACCTGGATCTTCTTGTCGCCGACAGCGGTCAGGACGACGTCGAACTCGGTCTTCTCTTCCTCTTCGGCGGCAGCGCCGGCAGCCGGAGCGGCAACGGCGACGGCGGCCGGAGCGGCAGCCTCGACGTCGAACTTCTCTTCGAAGGCCTTGACGAACTCGGAGAGCTCGACGAGGGTCATTTCACCGAAAGCTTCCAGCAGCTCTTCGTTGGTGTACTTAGCCATGATGGCTTCCTTTCATTCTGGCGGCGGCCTTCAGCGATTGCCGTCCGCCTGATGTGTGTTGTTTTCCGATTGTGGTTCATGCGGCAAGCCGCATGAGAATCAAGCTGCCTTTTCCTGCTTCTCGCGCAGAGCGTCGATCGTACGCACGGCCTTGGTAGGCACAGCGACGAACAGGTACGCGGCCTTGGCGGTCGTGGCCTTGAGGTCGCCTGCGAACTTGGAGAGCAGCTGCGGACGGGACATCATGTCCGCCAGCTTGGTAGCACCCTCGCCGTCGTAGACGGTGCCGTCGGCATAACCGCCCGAGATAACGAGAGCCTTGTTGGTCTTGGCAAAGTCACGCAGCGTCTTCGCAGCCTCAATGAAGTCGCCCTTCACGAAGGTGATGGCGGTCGGGCCCTTGAGCAGGTCGTCAAGACCCTCAATGCCCGCTTCCTTGGCGGCGATGCGCGCCAGCGTGTTCTTAGCCACAGTGTAGGAAGTATCGCGGCCTAGCTTTTCGCGCAGTTCGGAAACCTGCGGAACGGTAAGCCCGCGGTACTCAGTCAGGTAGACAGCGTCGGCGTTACGGAACTGTTCCGTAAGCTGAGCGACTACCGCTTCCTTTTCGGGCCTCTTCATGGCGTTCCTTCCTAGATCGGCCATTGATCCTGCGAAGTCCTGCGCACCCTGCCAGGGCAATAAAAAAGCCCTGCGCACAGGCAGAGCAACATACAACCGTTTCCGGCGAGCCGTATTACGGGCACATATTTCTCAACCTGCGCTGGCTTGGCGAACCAAACTTCGTGAGTGCTTGCACACTCCAACCAACGGTCTATGGTTTACAAGTCATATAGAATACGACCGCGAGCGGACACCTTCAACCCGGGCGTGTCGCGACCGTCCGCCCAGCACGAGCGCCGCTCCGGTAATGCCCGCCGACAGCATGGCTATGATGGCCACGACGGCATCGGAGCCGCGCAGGGCATCCCGTTTCCCGTTGCCATCGGACGAATCGCCGGCGTTCCCGGCGGCGGTACCCTGCGAGGTAAGGCCGAATTCCACGCCGGCTCTTTTCGTGGCGCCGTTCTCCGTCTCGTTTGCGATGACCCGCTCCCTTCCGGTGGAGCCGATGATCTGCGCCGACCGGTGCATGACGCCTGCGATCTGCTCGGCGAGGAACCGGTACCCGTCGTCGTTGAAGTGAACGCCGTCGGCGTCATACAGCTGCCGCCGGTTCGCGGTCGCCGCGTACAGGTCGATGGTGTTCCAACGCTCGTCACGGATCAGCGACTCCTGTACGGGATGTAACCTGTTCACGGAGTTGACGGAGACATATTTGGTACCGGGGGCGACCCGGTATGAGTGCGGTGAACTCGCGAAATACACGACCGGTCGGCTGGCGAGATCCCGGTACACCCTCACCAGCTCCTTCGCCTCGGTCCTGTACAGTGTCTCGTTCCAGTAGGCGTCCTTGGAATCGTTGGTGCCGAGCATGATGATGACGATATCGGGGGCGAACTCCTTGCTCTGCCGGAATTCGGCCGAATCCCAATATGACCAGCCCGTGCCCCGCAGCAGCGTGTCACCAGCGGCGCCGAAATTGCGCACGTCATAGCTGCTGCCGAGGATGCGGCCGAGCCACGCCGGATATGCGGTGTCGCCTTTCTTGCCGCCACTGGATTTGGAGCCGTCCGTAAGGCTGTCGCCCACGCATGCGATCTTGATGGGCGCGGCTGCGTGCGCTTCTCCCTCGCACGGCACCATAACCGCCAATAAGGTCAACGTCAGCACGGCGAGCGCCGCGGCGAGCAGACGGAACGGCGAATTGCGATGAATCACACGGTTCCTCATGTCGCAGACCTCGCTATCCCTTCACGGCGCCAAGCATTATCAACGCCACGCTGCCAATACCATAAGTTTCTCACGGCAATCGTGGCCATAAGTGAGGATTTGCCAGCGAAGACCTATGCGGCTCACATCGGTCCGGAATGTTGACTAAACAGGCGGCATTCCATCGCGACACGCCCGGAGTGCTCAGCAAGATCGGCATGCCGAATTTCATGAAACGCCGCCATGGAGCCGATTCCCGCAAACGCGCGCGACGATTGTGCTACGCACTCCGGGCGTGTCGTGGTCGGAGGCTGCAAATAATCGGCCCGTCGGACGAAAATCTCCGTCCGACGGGCCGACCGCCCCATGGCGTCTCAGCGCTTGGCCAGTGCGAGCGCCGCGCCGGCCATGAGCGTCAGGGCCGCGGCGGCGATCGGAACGAT
>UMIC01026184.1_pt1 | contig 10130 bp, 7 predicted proteins | sample 1965681 | NCBI WGS metagenome assembly UMIC01 (sample SAMEA4836114, study PRJEB28245) | human gut metagenome | biome: gut microbiome; material: fecal sample | place: Denmark | collected 2008
TATAACAGTTAAAAATTACCGGTGCAATATAAAGTCTGTAGAGAAGTATTTGGCAGATACAGAAGAGAATCAGTTTGAGTATTCTCCGGTGCCAAAACGGTGCCAAGAAATCAGGCAAATCAAAATAGGTGGTGCAATTCAGCCGTTTTTCACTGTATTTTGGAGAGAAAACCATAAAAAATATGAGGTAAAACGGGATTAAAGTATCGTGAAGGTACATGTGTCCAAACGTAAGATACCCCGGAACCGTAAGGTTTCCGGGGTTTTTCTGTTGTTTGGAAATATATTTTCGGTAATTTACTCGGAATCAGTTACACAACATTTTATAGGAGATATAGTTACTGTTCACAGGTAATATCTCGCGAGGTGTTTTGCCATGAATATTGGCAAAATCCCATCACCGAAAGTGATTTGGAATGGATTTTGACCAAGTTGCTGTGAACGGAATGAACAGTAACGAGATATAGAAAAGAAGCTGAGGAAACATGTCGAATAGTAGACGTTAGGAAACGCATATGGTATACTTCAAATAAAAGCGAAAATTACAATTGAAACACGAAAAACAGTACGTTTACTGTTGTTTCATGCTTCTATTCAGATGTATCAAAACGTCTGAGATTTGAAGATTCGGAGGGGGAAGAATATGAAGAAAACAAAATTACGACTTTTGGTACTCGTGCTTTTTCTTGGAGGACTCATTATCCTTCCACAAAAAGCTAAAGCTGCTGAGATCATTCCGGTAAATATTTCCGTCAAATACGGACAGACGGAAGCTCGAGAAATTGTTGACATGATTAACGAGGCACGAACAAACAGTGAGTATGCATGGTATTGGAATATGGATGATACTACAAAAACTTATTGTACGGATTTAAAAGAACTTAAGTATGATTATGACCTTGAACGAGTAGCTATGAAACGTGCCACAGAAATTGCATTATCTTATGATCACGAACGTCCAATGGGAGGGGATTCCAGGAGCATTTATCAGCAAGAAAATATTAGCTACAATTTTTTTGGTGAAAATATTGCTGCCGGCCAAATGACGGCTTCTCAGGTAAATTTCGATTGGAGAGAAGATAATGAGCCTTATGGTGGGCAGGGACATCGTAGAAATATGCTTTCTTCTAAATTTAATTGTGTCGGAATTGGACACGTTTATTATAACGGAGTACATTACTGGGTAGAAGAATTTGCATACAGACCTGAAATAAATACAACTGAAGTTTCAGCAAATGATAGTACAGAAACGGTTTCTGTTTCTGTAGATAAAACTAAAATCCAAAAGATCAATGTAGAATTTGACCAGGAGTCTTACTCTTTACGCATAGGAGAGAACACAACACCAGCGATTAAAGAGATCAGAATAGATGTTACTAAGTTTTGGTCAGGCGGAAGAGGCTTGGCACCTGTTCTGGATACCCCTGTTATCTCCGTAGAGGATCCTTCAACAGCGGCCTATAACAATAATCAGCTTTCCGGTGTAAAAGAGGGTACAACAAATCTGACCGCAACCCTTTATGGTATAACTGCATCTTGTTCATCGACAGTATCTGTCCACGATTGTAAGAATCATTGGGATAATGGAAGTATCACCCAGCAACCAACATGTACAGAACCTGGAGAAAAAACTTTTACCTGCAGTATTTGTAAAAACACCAAAAAAGAAAGCGTTTCTGCAACGGGACATACCTATGCGTCAACCTGGACTACAGATATAGCTGCAACCTGTGAAAAAACAGGCACAGAAAGCCGCCATTGTAAAAATAAAAACTGTACAGCAACAACAGATCAGAGAAGTATTGATGCTTTAGGTCATATCTGGGCAGATAATAAAGACGGAACGGCAACTTGTACGCGTAGCGGATGTGAGGCAACACATACTCATGAATGGGATGAAGGAGAAAGAACTACAGAACCAACCTGTACCGAGCAGGGAACACAGACATTTCATTGTACCTGTGCAAAGTGTAATGGCATAAAAACAGAAGATATACCAAAACTTGGGCATAAGTATATTCTAACAAAAAAAGATGCACCAACTTGTGAAAGCAGCGGCATTCTCCACGGTAAATGTAGTCGCTGTTCGAAAACAATCACTAAGAAAGACAGCAAAAATCCAGCGTTAGGACATTCCTGGGCAGACAATGGAGATGGAACCGCAACCTGTAGCCGGGAAGGGTGTGGAAAGAAGCATACCCATGTTTTAGATTCAGGAACAATATCAATACCACCAACCTGTACAGCCACTGGAGAAAAAGAATATTGTTGCACTTATACAAACTGTCCTTATAAAACAACGGAAACCTTAGTAGCAACCGGTCATAAGAACAAAGAAACCAGAAATGCAAAAAAACCAACCTGCAAAGAAGAGGGTTATACCGGAGACATCTATTGCAAAGACTGTGGAATAAAACTTTCTTCTGGAAAAGTAACTAAGAAATTTGATCATGACTGGGATAGTGGTATAGTTACACGAAAGGCAACCTGTACGGAAGAAGGAATCAGGACCTACACATGTGAAAAATGTGGTGATACCGATACAATTAACATTCCAAAGACTGCACATAATTACATAATAGAGCAACAACAGAAGGCTACCTGCACAGCAAATGGATATTCGATTTCGGTTTGTCAAAACTGTAATGATACGAAAAGAGTAGAGATTCCGGCAACAGGACATGTAAATCAGATTACAAAAGATGCAAAAGAAGCTTCCTGTAAGTCAGAAGGATATACAGGTGATGTTTACTGTCAGGATTGTAATGAACTTTTAGAAGAAGGTCAGGTAATTCCAAAAACAGATCATGTATGGAATAAGGGTGAGGTTACAACATCGTCCACCTGTACTACTGAAGGTATCAAGACATATACCTGTACTTCCTGTGGAATAACTAAAACAGAAGCAATCGCAGCAACTGGTCATGGAGTAAAGGAGATCAGGAATAAAAAAGATGCAAGTGTCACTTCCGAAGGATATACAGGAGATATTTACTGTACAATCTGTAATCAGAAAATAAGTTCAGGTAAAAGAATTGCAAAACTCACACAACAAACAGTAACTCCTGGAAAGACGGTAAAAGATAAATCAACAAATGGTGTTTACAAAGTCCTGATGGATGGAGCAAGTGTTGAGTTTACAAAACCTGTTTATAAGAAATCATCTGTAAGAATTCCAGATACGGTCAAAGTAAATGGAATCACTTGCAAGGTAACTGCTATATCAGCAAATGCGTTTAAAAATAATAAGTCACTTAAGTCTGTCACTATAGGAAGAAATGTTACTGTGATAGGAACAAATGCATTTTATGGTTGCAGGAAGCTGAGCAGGGTAAGTGGTGGAAATGGAATCGTAAAGATTGACCACAGAGCATTTGCAAATTGCATTAGCCTGAGTAAAATAACAATTCCTGGAACTGTCAGAAGTATTGGAAAACAGGCATTCCGTAATTGTAAGAAACTCAGGAGTATTACAATTAAGACAAGTACACTGTCAGGCAAGACTATAGGTTCAAAAGCATTTGCAGGAACCTATAAAAAGCCAACTGTCAAAGTTCCGGCAAAGCAGCTGAAAGCATATAAGAAGCTTTTAAAAGCTCGGGGAATGAGTTCGAAGGCAGTGTATAGAAAGTAAAGAAAATGCAGGCAGTTGGAACAGCTGCCTGCAAAATAAAAATATTTTGACTAGGGTAAGGGTTCTGGGATTGTAATTGACAGGAGTGGTGAAATAACCTATTATAATTACAGAGATGAAGATTTCTATGTGGGAAGCTTAGCCTTCCCATATTTTTTACTTTACTAAATGGAGAAGGGAATTTTGATAATGAAGAAAGAAAAAGGCAATGCCATTGCACTTTTGCCGATCGGGGTATTTCTTATACTGTATCTTGGACTGGGGATCTTATTTGAATATGTAATGAAAATCCCGATGGGATTTTATAATGTGCCGATTGTTGTTGCGTTTCTTGCAGCAATTCTGGTCGCATGTCTGCAGAATCGAAAAGTAGATTTTGATAAAAAACTGGAGCTTATGGCACGTGGTGTCGGGGACAAAAATATCATCACAATGCTTCTGATTTTTCTTGCAGCTGGCTCTTTTGTCGGTGTAGTAGGAAGAAGCAGTGCGGAAAGTGTGGCATATTGCATGTTGACATTGATTCCGGCAAGATTTTCTGTGGCGGTATTATTTGTTGTGGCTTGTTTTGTCTCTGTGGCAATGGGCACTTCCGTAGGAACGATCACTTTGCTTGTACCGATTGCGGCAGCAGTCTCAAAAGCATCCGGTTTTGATCTTGCATTTTGTGTGGCATCAGTCATAGGCGGAGCAATGTTTGGAGATAACCTGTCGTTTATCTCGGATACGACGATTGCGGCATGCAACGGACAGGGATGTGAGATGAAAGATAAATTCCGGGAGAATTTCTGGATCGCATTTCCTGCGGCAGTCGTAACCCTGGCCGTGATTCTCATTCTTTCCTTTCAGACAGAAATTAAAGGACATGTTACCCAGTCTTATCATCTGCTTCAGGTGCTTCCGTATGTGCTGGTGCTGATCGGTGGAATTATCGGCATCAACGTATTTGTAGTTCTTTTGACCGGAATTGTGTCAGGAGCTGTCATCATGCTTGCCGGAGGACATATCACCCCGGTGGAACTTCTGACAAACATGGGGTCCGGTGTATCCGGAATGTTTGAGACATGTATGGTTGCAATCCTTGTTGCGGCAATGTGTGCCCTGATTCGTGAATATGGTGGATTTGATGCGCTGCTTGGATGGATTCACAAGATTTTTCGAGGCAAAAAAGGCGGGCAGCTTGGCATGGGACTTCTGGTTGGTGCGATGGATATTGCGACGGCAAACAACACGGTTGCAATTGTGATGGCAAATCCAATCGCGAAAGAAATGGCACAGGAGTATGACATTACACCACGAAAGACAGCATCAATTCTTGACACATTTTCCTGTATCTTTCAGGGAGTCATTCCATATGGTGCTCAGATGCTCGTGGCAATCTCAGCGGTCAATGAGCTGGGCGGCGAAATTTCCGCTTTCCAGATTATGCCGAAGCTTTATTATCCGATGTTTCTTCTGCTGGCATCCATTGTCACAATATTAAAGAGTGACAAATAGCAGTGGTTCAGAGAAAGCGGTATATTTATATACAAAAATCAAGAAATTTAAAAAAACACTTGACCTTCCACCTTATGGAAGCTGTATAAAACAGATACAGACAGCGATGTGAATGGTTTCCGGGACTGTCAGGAAAGTAAGAGGTAGCAGTATGAAAATCAAACAGGTGGAAGAGCTGGTAGGAATCACAAGAAAAAATATCCGTTTTTATGAAGAGCAGGGATTACTGAATGTAGCACGTGCAGAAAACGGATACAGGGAATATCATCAGGCAGATGTCATTCGACTTCAGGAAATCAAACTGTTCCGCAAGATGGATATTTCCATAGAAGAAATGAAAGCTCTTTTCGAAAAAAAGAAAAGCCTGCAGATCTGCCTCGAACAGCATCTGAAAGAACTGGAGCATCGTAAAGACGGTCTTTCGAAGATGCAGGATATCTGCGAACGCCTGATCCTGGAACACCGGTCACTGGATTCTCTCAATGCGGAGGACTGTCTGGAAGAAATTGAGCAGATGGAGAAAGAAGGTGCAAAGTTTATGGATATAAACAAAATGGATGTCCATAAGAAAAAAAGAAACGGGGCGATCATTGGTGCGGCAGTTATGGTATTGCTTATGCTGATTACGATCGTAATCGTATTCTGGGCAAACACACAGGATCCAATTCCACTGGGAATGCTTCTGCTTATAGCAGGGATTCCGGCAGTAATTATTGTGGGAACGCTCGTAGCACTTGCAGGAAGAATGAAAGAAATCGAAGGAGGAGAAGAGGATGAAGCTTCTAAGTATTGAATATATTCCGGGTGTGGAGTTTGAGCCGCTTGGAATCGTAAAAGGAACAGTTGTACAGACAAAAAACGTCGGCAGAGATTTTATGGCAGGTATGAAAACACTGGTTGGCGGTGAAATCGTCGGCTATACGGAAATGCTGAATGAGGCAAGACAGATTGCCACGAAGCGTATGGTTGATGAGGCAAAAGAGATGGATGCCGATGCAGTGATCGGTGTGAAATATGGTTCTTCTCAGGTCATGGCAGGTGCAGCAGAAGTGATCGCGTACGGAACTGCGGTAAAATATAAATAAATGTTAAAAATGAAATGCAGGGAAGTATAGTTCTAATATACTGTCCTGCATTTTTTGATTCCAATGACTTAGAAGACGATTGCTATAGCACGGGTCAACTAATTTATGAGTGGTAAATTGGTGTGATTTGGAAATATGTTTATAACTGTGAATTTTTCTGATGAAAAGAGGGATTAAACCATGTATAATAGGACTAATGGATGAATACGAAAACGGATGAGGGAAAGAGAATGGAAGGAAATTTAACCAAAGGTCCTATTTTGAAAACACTGACGAAACTTGCCATTCCGATCATGGCATCTTCGTTTCTCGGAACTTTATATAATATCACAGATATGGCATGGATCGGACTGCTGGGCTCAAAAGCAGTTGCAGGAGTTGGTGTCGGCGGTATGTTTACATGGCTTTCGCAGGGACTTGCGGCTATGGCGAGGATGGGCGGACAGGTGCAGGTGGCACAGTGCATTGGACGCGGCGAACGTGACAGAGCCCATGGTTTTGCACAGGCAGCAGTGCAGCTTGCGACACTTATGGGAATGGCATACGCGGTTATTTCGCTTGTGTTTACACGGCAGATGGTCGCATTTTTTCAGTTGACGGATCCGGAGGCACAGACCGCAGCCCTATCCTATACCAAGATTGCATGCGGACTGATTGTATTTTCATTTCTGACGCTGACAATGACAGGGTTGTATACGGCACAGGGTGATTCGAAGACACCGTTTCTGGCCAACCTGATCGGACTTGTTACAAACATGATTCTTGATCCGGTGCTGATCCTCGGACCGGGACCGTTTCCGAAGCTTGGAGTAGTCGGTGCTGCAATCGCAACAGTGACAGCTCAGGCGATTGTTATGATGATGATGATCCTTGGTGTGATCATACAAAAGAAAGAAAATGTATTAAAAGGAATCCGGCTGACGGCAAAGATACCGAAAGAATATCTCGGCGGACTCTGCAGGATTGGCATTCCGACTGCAATTCAGGGTATGGCTTACTGTGCGATTTCCATGGTACTGACGCGAATGGTATCTGCCTACGGTGCCGAAGCCGTTGCCACGCAGAGAGTCGGCGGACAGATCGAATCTATTTCATGGAATACGGCGGATGGTTTTGCGGCAGCGCTGAATGCCTTTATTGCACAGAATTATGGTGCCGGAAAGATGGACCGTGTCCGTAAAGGATATCGCGCGTCTCTGTGGACGGTAGGTATCTGGGGACTGCTGATCAGCTTTGTATTTATCTGCTTTCCGAAGGCAATCGCAGATATTTTTTTCCACGAACCGAAAGCAGTTGCAACGGCCGTTGGATATCTGGTGATCATTGGTTTCAGTGAAGCTTTTATGTGCGTGGAACTGACGACCGTCGGCGCTTTGTCCGGACTAGGCAGGACAAGGCTTTGCAGTATCATCAGCATCGCTTTTACCAGTGCAAGAATTCCGCTTGCAATTATATTGGGAGGTCTGATCGGTCTCAGTGGAATCTGGTGGGCACTTTCCATAACATCAATCATAAAAGGAATCATATTTACCTGTACATTTTTGTGGATAACGAGGAAACGAGGATAAAACCATGAAAACAGCAAAAAAATTTTTTCAGATCATTGGTATCATCATTGGCATTCTTGTAATTGTACTTCTTGCATATCTTATTTATCTTTATGCGAGCTATCATCGAATCGAGGATAATCTGCCGCTTGAGGTGGAGTCCCGCGTGGAGCAGGCAGATGCGAAGCTTACAACAGGCAAAGAGTATTCTGCGCTTACATACAACATTGGTTTTGGAGCATATACTCCGGACTTCAGCTTCTTTATGGATGGCGGGAAGTCTTTCTGGGCAAAGAGTAAAGACAGCGTTCTTGAGACAGTTCAGGGAGCCGGAGAACTGGTGGCATCCTATGATCCGGATTTTGCATTGATCGAAGAAGTAGATCTGGATTCTACAAGAAGCTATCATGTGAATGAATATTCTGTTCTGAAAGACTGTATGTCAGATTATGACTGCGTATTTGCACAGAATTATGATTCTGCGTTTCTGTTTTATCCATTTACACAGCCGCATGGCAGCAGTAAATCCGGGCTTGCGCTGTTTTCCAGATATCCGGTGACGGATTCTCTGAGAAGAAGTTTTCCGGTATCCACTTCTTTCAGTAAGTTTTTTGATCTGGACCGCTGCTATAGTATTTCACGCGTTCCGGTTGATAATGGAAAAGAACTGGTGATTTTTGAACTTCATATGTCTGCTTATGGAAACAGTGACGAGATCCGGGAAGGCCAGATCCAGATGCTTACGGCAGATATGAAGAAAGAATACGATGCAGGCAATTATGTACTTTGCGGAGGTGATTTTAACCATGATCTGAAGGCTGCTGAGGATGATTCCGCAGAGAGAGAATCATGGGCATATCCGTTCCCGAGAGCAGAACTTCCGGATCATTTTTCTTTCTGTATTGACCAGTTGAGTGATGAAGAGTGTGCTTCCCTGTGGGACAGTGCACGTAATGCAGATATGGAATATATTCCGGGAGAGACATATACCGTTACACTGGATGGATTTATTGTTTCTGACAATATTGAATGTCTGAAATATGAAAATATCAATACCGGTTATTCTTACTCAGACCATGATCCGGTGTATGTACAGTTTAAATTAAAGTAAGGTGAGATGACATGTGAGAGGAGACATCCAATGAAATTTTTATTTGCATCAGATTCTTTTAAAGGAACCCTGTCTTCTCCGAAAACAGCAGAATTACTCACATGTGCAGCCCGGGAGATTTTTCCGGACTGCATCTGTGACAGCATAGAAGTTGCGGATGGCGGAGAAGGTACGACAGATGCAGTTCTTTCGGCAGTAAACGGTAAAAGCAATTCACTGAAAGTGCATGGACCGTTGTGGGAAGAACTTACCTGCAGTTACGGAATGCTGGATGAAAAAAGAGCAGTTATGGAAATGGCAGCAGCATCCGGACTTCCACTGGTGCCGGATGAAAAAAGAGATCCACGATATACAACTTCCTATGGAACCGGCGAAATGATCCTGGACGCTTTAAATAAAGGTTTCCGTGATATTTCCATAGCAATCGGTGGTTCTGCAACAAACGATGGCGGAATCGGCTGCATCCGCGCACTGGGTGTACGTTTCCTTGATGAAAACGGGGAAGAGCTGAAAGGTTGTGGCGAAGATCTGATCAAAATCCGCAAGATTGATGTATCCGATATGAATCCGCTTGTAAAAGAATGCAATTTCACGGTAATGTGTGACGTGACCAATCCTCTGTGCGGAAAAGACGGTGCGACCTATACATTCGGAAAACAAAAAGGTGCAACACCTGAGATTCAGGATGAGCTGGAAAAAGGAATGCAGAACTACCGTGATATCCTGAAAGCACAGTTTGGTGTCGATATGGATCAGATAGAAGGTGCCGGAGCAGCAGGTGGGCTTGGAGCAGCACTGATGGTTTTCCTGAAGGGAACGTTGAAATCAGGAATTGAAACAGTACTTGATCTGGTTGATTTTGACAAACGTCTGGAAGGCGTTGATATAGTTGTTACCGGTGAGGGTGCGACCGACTGGCAGTCTGTATTCGGCAAAGTCATGCAGGGTGTCGGCATGCACTGCAAGGCACATAACATTCCGGCAGTGGCAATCGTAGGTAGCATGGGAAAAGGTGCTGAAGACATTTTCGATTATGGAATTGAATCGATGATCACAACGATCAACGGAGTGATGACACTTCCCGAGGCACTGGAAAATGCGGAGGAACTTTACCTTTGCGCTGCAAGAAGAATGTTCCGTATGCTGCGTGCAGGAAGCAGACTTGCATAAAGAATAACATATGGTTTTATAAGAAAGAATGCTGTACGAGAGAAAATGATATGTACCCTCTTTACTGGACAAACCAGTAAGGAGGG
>UMIC01007622.1_pt1 | contig 9953 bp, 9 predicted proteins | sample 1965681 | NCBI WGS metagenome assembly UMIC01 (sample SAMEA4836114, study PRJEB28245) | human gut metagenome | biome: gut microbiome; material: fecal sample | place: Denmark | collected 2008
ACGGTACGTTTTCATCAAACTGACATCTTCGCCAGTTCCCTTATATGACGATTTTTCCTGAAATACAGGCAGGTTAACACACCCGCGGCTCCCAGTATGGCGTACAGCATTGCTGCACCGGAGCCCTTTCCGGTTCCGAACAGCGCTGTAAACACGCTATCCGGTCCCTGGAGGCTCATAAACGGCTCAAAGACACGATCCACCAGGGCGCCTCCCAGCAGATATCCCACCGGAATTGTAAAAAACTGCAGTGAATTTCTTATGGAATAGACCCTTCCCTGCATCTCCACCGGTATATGGATACGTAGCAGAACGTCTAAATTGGCATTCATCAGCGGTATCATCAGCCAGCCGAGAACGGCGCCGAAACACCACACCGGCATACTCCGGCCAAATGCCAGAAAAAAGTTCTCCGTACACATGGAAAACATCAGAGAATTGCAAATGACCCTGACCCTGTTTTTGGGCGCAGGCAGTGCGGAAGCGAAAATGCTGCCGACTAGACTGGCAAAGCCTGTGAATGTGTTGAGGGCACCTAGCGCCGTCTTACCGCCTCCGGCTCTCGATAAAAGCATGGCAGGCATCGCTGCTTCATAGACGGAAGCGATCAGGTTGACAGCTGACAGAAAGAGTATCAGTCCGAGAATCCCCCTGTTCTCCTGCAGAAAATGCAGCCCCTCTCCCGCCGATTTCAGAAAAGACTCACGTTTCTCCCCCTTCTCCTTCTCCGCTTTCGGTATGCGGATAAAAAAAGCCAGCGAGAGAAATGCCGTCCCAAAGCTCATGAAATCAAACAGGATAACCGCATCCATTCCCGCAAAAGCCAGGACAGCCGTCGCTATCATCGGCGTCAGTATCGTTACAAGGGAGTTGGAAAATGCCTTCAATCCTCCTATCCGCTGATACTGCTCTTTCGGAGTCAGCAGGCTTACCGCCACCTCCGAAGCCGGCTGCTGAACCGAATTAGCCATGCCGTTGACTGCGTTAATCAGATAAAGATGCCATATCTCAAGACGCCCGCCTTTTAACAGACTCCATACAATCAGGGTCATTAAAGCCGCCAGCGTATCGCACACCAGCATGGTTTTCTTCTTGTCCCACCGGTCCTCAAAGCTCCGGCAAAGATACTTAACAGGACATACGGCGCATAAGAGCAGACTGCCAGCAGCGCTGTTGTGAGCGCCGAGCCCTGCCTCTCGTAGGACCATATAATAAGTGCAAAATTTGTCATGGAGCTGCCCAGCGATGAAAATGCCTGCGTACCCCATAATATCAAAAAGGCGTTAAGGCCTTTCAGAGTTTTTTTATTTATTCTGTTTTGTTTATTTATGAAAAACATATGACTTTGCTCCTTTTATCTTTTTATTCAGATAGAGTGCAAAGCCTGCAGGACGTATTTACTCCATGCAGTCCGTCCCGTATCAGACCTTGCATGGAGCTGTGACAATGCATAGTTTCATATCAGTTTTCCTCCTAAAAGAACATTTCGCAACAGTTCAGACAGCATGAACTGTTACAGCATTTCAAATATCAGTTTGACTATCAGCACCGCAGCTATTACAAGCATCATCGGACGTATGAACCTGGCTCCCTTCCGGATTGCCATTCCGGAGCCTGCGTAGCCCCCTAAAACGCCGCAAATGGCGACGGGAAGCGCATAATTCCAGAGTATCTTCCCTGCCAGTAAATAAGAAATCGTTCCCGCCAGAGTGGAGCTGAAAACAGCTACCTTGGCGTTGCCGGAAGCCCTGGTCAAATCATATTTAAGCAGCTTTGTATAGATTATTATTGCCAGCGTTCCGGAGCCCGGACCCAGCATACCGTCATAGGCTCCCATCGCAATCCCCGTGAAAATCCAGAGGCCGATTTTCCTGTTTCCCGTCACTTCGTCGGAGTGATCCTCTTTCGGATACTTTTTATTAACCAGAATCAGGATCGCAACAAAAGGCATGGAACCCAGCAGCATCAGGCTCAAAGCCCGGTCCGGCATCCAAAGCACAATCTTTGAGGCAAGGACGGAACAACAGAACGTAACGGCTCCCACAAAGAACGCCGCCTTTTTGTCAATCAGGTTATTCTTCAGATACCGTCCTGCCGACATAGCCGTACTGATATTACAGCACAGCTTATTGCAGGCATAGGCGTTATGTACGGGCATGCCGGTAAACAGGTAAGCCGGGAGGGAGAGAAGGCCTCCCCCTCCGGAAATTGCATCCACAAAACTGGCCAGAAACATAATCGGGCACAAAAACAATAATGACGTTATATAATCCATACTCATCTCCAGTAACATTGAATTGTTGCAGCAGTTCAGCCGTGATGTATTCGCGAGGTGTTTTCGCGAAACAGTTCAGACAGCATGAACTGTTTCGTTTTTGCTGCTATTTGCAAAAATTATAACTATTGTTGTATAACCGGGGAATTACTGCTTTGCAAAATAGGCGTCAAAGACCGCCCTTGCTATCGGCGCGGCCACCTTTCCCCCCGAACCGGCTTCCTCCGCAATCACACTGATTGCTATCTTCGGATTCTCAGCCGGTGCATATCCCACAAACCAGGAATGTGTCTCTTTCCCCGTCTCAAACTCAGCCGAGCCGGTCTTTCCCGCAGCCGTATACCGGTCTGTTCGCAGCGCGGAACCTGTGCCAAAATCCACAACGCTCTTCAGCAGCTCCGCCATCATCTGGGCATCGGTTGCAGATAGAGGACTTCCGGCCGACGAGGGCAGGAACTTCTTGACCGTCTGGCCGCCTACGTTCTCCACATGATCGATCAGGTACGGTTTCATTAACGTGCCGCCGTTGGCAATCGCTGAAACAATCAAAAGATTGTGCAGCGGCGTAATCTGCGTCTTGCCCTGTCCGATAGACGTTTGGAGTTTTTCCCATTCATCGGCCCCGCCTGTCATTGTAAAAGAACTTTGATTATAGGGCAGTGCATATGGCAGCGGCATATTAAACAGGAGCTGCTCCGCCAAAGTGTGGAAACTGTCGGGGTTCAGCTGAAGGCCAATCTCTGCAAATGCCCCGTTACAGGAATTTGCAAATGCCTGGATCAGATTCTGCTGCCCATGCGATTCACTGTGATAACATTTAATCGTATATTCCCCGGTGTGATACGCTCCGCTGCAGTTAAAGGAAAAATCCTGCCAGGTGGAAGGGTTTTCCCGGATATATTCAAGAGCCGTTAAAATTTTAAATGTGGAGCCGGGAGCATACAGTCCCTGTGTCGCACGGTTTACAAGCTGCGCCTTCGTGTTATCCGGCGCAATCAGCTCCTGCCACTTCTCATCCACCTGGTTTGCATTAAAATTCGGCTGCGAAACCATACAGAGAATCTTCCCTGTATCCGGTTCCATGGCAATGACCGCCCCCCTGTTATTTCCCAATGCGTCGGAAGCCGTCTTCTGAAGATCCAGATCAAGCGTCGTCACTACATTGTCTCCCAGATTCTTCTCACCGCGAAGCTCATTAATCACCTTCTCCACCAGATTGACATGTGAAGAAAGAAGATAAAAATTAGCCAGTGATTCAATCCCGGTTTTACCGTTCAAACCAGAATAACCCACGGAATGAACGAACAGGTAGTCAAACGGATAATAGCGGGTCTCTGTTTTGTCGGAAGCAACCCTTGTTTCCGCCAGAACCGTCTTGTCGCTGCTCAGTATACTTCCCCTTATAATCCGGTCTGAAAACTGATCCAGCCGTGCATTGTATGAACTGCCAATCACATTCTCACTCTTAAACTGGATAAACCAGCCGAGGTATGCGGCCATCATGATAAACAATGCGGCAAACCCATAGGTGAGCTTTAATATATTTTTATTGGCCTTCGCTCTGCTGTCACCGGAATCCCTGCGTTTTTTCGTATCTTTCTTCTTTCCGCCGGGGCCGAAGCGTTTTTCCGTTTTTTTCTCTTCCCGGGAGCCGTGATCTTTAAGCTTCATAATCTTCCTCCTCTTCTTCATTTCTCTTCAGGATAAAAAGTCCCTGAATAACGCCGAACAGGATAAACGTACTCAAAATCGAGCTGCCGCCATAGCTGATAAAGGGCAGTGTCACACCGGTGGACGGAATGAACTTGATGACGCCCCCGATGGTCAAAAACACCTGGACGATGTATACAATGCCGAGTCCGAAAGCAATCAGCTTGTAAAAAACGGCCTGCATCTTCGTCGCTATCAGCATAAACTGAAGAAAACATCCAAGACAAATTAAAATGATACAGAGGGCAAAGATGCCTCCCAGCTCTTCCGATATGGCCGCAAAGATAAAATCCTTCTCCACAACCGGAATCTTCTTCGGCATTCCCTGATAAAGCCCCATTCCAAACCATCCTCCGGTGCCGATGGCAAAAAGCGCCTGTGTAACCTGGTAACCTTTTCCTGCAATGTCGTTCCATGGATTCTGCCAGGCCTCCACGCGCACCCGGACATGGGAAAACAATTTATAAGCCACTGCTGCCGCCATGACACCGCAGCCTGCGCCCGCCCCCAGATAAAACCAGTTCGAAGTTGCGATAAAAAGCATCAGCAGATAGGTAACGAAAAAAATGAGAGCGCTTCCCAAATCCTTTGAAATCACCAGCACCAGCACATGAGCCGCGGCCACCACCGTCGTAATTACTATCGTCCTGAAATCAATGGAGCGGTAAAACATCGTTGCAACAAAGAAAACAAAGCTGATTTTGACAAATTCAGACGGCTGGAAAGAAAATCCGCCCACATTAATGGACAGCTGGGCGCCGAAGCTGGTACTTCCGAGAACACAGACCACCAGCAGAAGAAAAAGACCGATTGAGCCGTAAACCCAAGGAATCTTAGCAAGCTGCCACGTTCTGTCGATGATAAACGGAATCAGCATAGTTACTACTGCCGCCACCGCGGCAATTACAAACTGCCTGACCGCCCTGTCAAAGGAAATTCTGGACAGCATAATAAAACTGACACACAGGAGCATGCAGGTGTTATTCAGAAGCAGTCTTGATAAATTGCGGTAAAACATCCTGTAGAAGACCTGATAAAGCAGGAAAAACAGAAACTGGGCTCCGAAAAACATCAGCATCTTCTCTTCCTCTGTCCTCAAATAGATCACCGCATAAGCCAGCACATGGATAAAAAGCATGGCAGCATTCTGAAGCCTGCACACCCTGTTTCTGGAATGCTCATCCGGCATAGCAAAAAATCGGAAATTATAGTATGTGTAAATTGCTATCAGCAGTATCATCAGATACTTTGATAATGTTGTAACAAGATTAATCACACTCTCACCTACTCGATCCCTCGTTTAAAATGGCCTCTCGTGAACTCACCCGGGAGTTCCGTTTCTCTGCCCTCCAGAAAGCTGCCAGAAAAGGCTCTGATTACCGCCCTGGTTTCTTCCCGGTTCTCCGTCGTAAAATTAAGCCTCAGGCTCTCCGGGCCCAGCCCGTCAATCCTGTGCCTGTCCTTTAAAAGTGACAGCGGGCTTGTATTATAAATCGTATTATAGCAGAAACGGCAATGATTCTTTACCGGAAATTCCTTGCCCATCCTGTCCCGCAGGAATAACAGCTCCGGCTTTTTCTTACAGGAATCCACCGTCTTTTTCATGCACTGGGCCGTCACCATCATGGGAAGGCGGCCGTAAACAATCAATTCCCCGCCCCGGCATCCCATGTCTTCAAGTTCTCTGCTGTTAAGCTCTACCGGAAGCGTCAGGCGGTGCCGGAAACCGGAAACCATCTTTGCCGTCATCTTCTCAGCGGCTCTGTTCATCGTATATATTCCATAATCCATGATCAGAGTCAGGTCTTTCAGCTGCGAATATTCCCCGGCCCACTCCTTTAAAAGCCCAATCTCTTCCCAGGCCCGGATTACGGCTCCATCAAAACCGGCGTTTGCCAGAAGCTCTTTGTTCGCATCAAAATAACGGAAAGCCTCTTCCCTGAAAATGTGCGGCAGCACCAGGAAACACCGTTTCCCAGCATGATGGCAGCGGTTTGCCAGCTCATTCCATAAAACCGCGTCAAAATGAGCGCTGTCCAGATAAATGCCGTCCACGCTGCCCTCCTCCAGAACCGTCTCAAACTGTTCAGGCTCTTCAACGGATACGTTCAGGCTGTAAGGTCCTTTTCCGAGGCCGTCCTTATCCTCTGCTCCGGATTCAGACATGTCCGGGGCAGTTTTACATTCCGAAGCTCCGGATTCCCTCTCCGGGAGCAGCTCCTTTATCTTCCGTCTGAAGGATGACTGTATTTCTTCCTCCAAAGCGGCAAATCCCCGCCTTCTCAGCTCATTCAGCTCCTGGACAGGAACAAAGGGATTGCCTTCCATCTCTACATTAAGCTCCCTGAAATAAAACGGAGTATTTCCGGTCTTCCCAATCTGCTTTGCGATTTTTTCCTCGGTTACAGGCTGGTTCTTTGCCTGCTGTGCCTCTTCACCTGCTACCGTAACTTCGACCGTCCCAGGCATCTGTCCATCCCTCATGTTTCTCTCGAAACGGAGTGTCAGTGAGAGCGGTTCCCCCTCTTTTACAGCAACCGTGCCGCTGACCGGCTCCTTCAGTTCTGCCTCCACATACGTCTCGTCAAGGTACTGATACAGTTCTCTGTTTTCCTGGCGGAATGACGGTTTTTCCTTCATAACCACCATATCGCGTCCGTTATGCTGCCGGTAGTACCCCTCCGTCTGTCCGCCCCGGTCGAAAAGGTCCAACAGCCTCTGCCGGTCTTCCTTCTCGACGCGGTAGCCTTTCCTCCCCTTTTCCAGGTACAGATCCACATACTTTCTGTATATGCTGACCACCCCTGCCGTATAGCGCGGACTCTTCATCCGGCCCTCGATTTTCATCGAATAGATACCTGCCTCCACCAGTTCCGGCAGAATATCGAGAGTACAGAGATCCTTCAGGCTGAGAACATACCGTTCCTCTTTATTATTTAACGTTTTTCCATCCCTTTTCACTTCAAACGGAAGACGGCAGGTCTGCGCGCATCTGCCCCTGTTTCCGCTTCTTCCTCCGATCAGGCTGCTGAACAGGCACTGGCCGGAATAACAGTAGCAAAGGGCTCCGTGGACAAAGCTTTCTATCTCTGCTCCGGTCTGCTCATATATCTTTCGGATCTCCTGCAGAGACAGCTCTCTCGCCGTAACGATACGGGATGCCCCCAGCCCCATCATCAGTCCGGCTCCCTGAGGGCCGGTTATCGTCATCTGGGTACTGGCATGCACCGGTAAATCCGGAAACTTCTCCTTTATATAGGAAAACACTCCCATATCCTGAACAATCGCCGCATCCAGCCCCTGCCTGTAGTACGGTTCCAGATATTCATAAAGTCCTTCCAGTTCTTTTTCCTTAACCAGTGTATTGACAGTCAGATAGAGTCTGCATCCATGCAGATGCGCATAATCAATAGCCTCAAGCAGCATATCTTCACCGGGATTATCGGCATAGGCCCTGGCGCCAAATCGGCTCCCGCCGATATAAACGGCATCCGCACCGGCTGCCACCGCTGCTTTCATACTTTCAAAAGAACCGGCCGGAGCCAGAATTTCCACCTTGTTTTTCATAATATCCAACTCCATTTTCTAAAAAAGACGACAGGCTGATGTATTACGAATCCTGTTAAAGAATTTCGTTTCCATCAGCCTCTTTCATCTGTAAATGTACGCGCTGCTTTCCGGCCTTACTTCCTGGCCTGCTCCTCTTTTTCCGCTTCTTTACCGCGGGAATGTTCCAGAGTTTCCAGCGCTTTATACTTTTCCAGCTCCGCTCTCATCGCTTCCAGCTTCATCTGGGTGCTTACCAGTTCATGTTTCAGGCGGTATGTCTCCTTCTCCAGTTCTTCCTTCTGAACCGCCAGAAGTCCGGCATGCTCTCTCTCCTTGAAATAATCATCGGCAATATTCAAGTATGTCATAACATTCTGATAATCCTCCGGCTGCTTTCTGAAGCCGTCCTGTCTATGCAGTCCGGCAATCTTGTCATTCAGATAGCTGGCTACCTGCTGAAGGTACGTCTCTTCCTCCAGGCCGCCAAGCGTATATATTTTTCCGGCAATTAAAACGTCTGTATAATTCTTGGAACCCATCTTTTCTCCATCTTCTCTTTCATTCGTAATATTCATTTACTTTTTATCCCAGGCCCAGATGATGATACGCGGCTTCCGTAGCCACCCTTCCCCTCGGTGTCCGGTTGATAAAACCGTTCATCAGAAGATACGGCTCATAGACATCCTCCAGCGTTCCGGAATCCTCTCCCAGCGCCGCGGCCAATGTATCGAGGCCTACAGGGCCTCCCGAAAATTTCTCAATCATAATCGTCAGAATAGCCCGATCGTTATTGTCCAGTCCCAGCTTATCCACATCGAGTATATCCAGGGCAAAATCGGCAACCTCTTTTGTAATCACACCTTCGTACTTAACCTGGGCAAAATCCCGCACCCGTTTCAACAGACGGTTGGCAAGTCTCGGCGTCCCTCTGGAGCGCCTTGCAATCTCATATGCGCCCCTCTCATCTATCTCCACCTTCATGACTCCGGCAGAGCGGAGAATAATCGTCTTTAATTCCTCCGGCATATAGAAATCCATCTTCTGAATGATACCGAATCTGTCCCGGAGAGGTGCCGTAAGAAGGCCCGCCCGCGTCGTTGCTCCCACCAGGGTGAACTTCGGAAGCTCAAGCCGGATGGAACGCGCCGTGGAATCCTTTCCCAGCATGATGTCAATCGCGTAATCTTCCATCGCCGGATAAAGCACCTCTTCCACCTGGCGGTTCAGCCGGTGGATTTCGTCCACAAACAGGACATCACCTTCCTGAAGCCCGTTCAGAATCGCCGCAATCTCCCCCGGTTTTTCAATCGCCGGTCCTGAAGTCACCTTCATCTTTACGCCCATCTCATTCGCAATAATGCCGCAGAGTGTCGTCTTGCCGAGACCCGGAGGGCCGTAAAACAAGACATGGTCAAGAGCCTCTCCCCTCGATTTGGCTGCGTCAATAAAAACCTTCAGCGTAGACTTTATCTTCTCCTGGCCTATGTATTCATCTAAATACTGGGGCCGCAGGCTGCTTTCTATGCGCTTGTCCTCTTCTGTAATCTCAGTTGTTATAATTCTCCTGCTCATATTGCACTTCCTGCTCTCCCAATCTTATAAAAATGCCAGATACTTCAGTGATGCCCTGAGCACTGCCTCCGCATCCATATCCTCTGTTATCTGCACATTCTTCACCGCCTTCGATGCCTCCAGGTTTGAATAACCCAGAGCCACCAGTGCCGTGGCTGCTTCCCTGCCCGCCTCCTGCATGAGGGGCACGGAAGTTCTTTCTTCCGTATCTGCGACGGAAGCAAGCATTTCTTCCGCACTGACTTTATCTTTCAAATCCAGGATAATTCTCTGGGCCGTCTTGGCGCCGACTCCCGGGGCCTTTGAAATTGCCTTCGCATCGCCCGTCAGAATTGCCAAACGCAGATCATCCGGACTCAGAGCCGACAGGATTCCTAACGCTCCCTTAGGCCCGATTCCGTTCACTCCTATCAGACGCCTGAACATGTCCAAATCCTGGCGGTTCAAAAAACCATAAAGGCTGAGATCATCCTCCCGGACCTGAAGGTATGTATATATCTTCACTTCTTCTCCCAGAGGCGGCAGCACCTCCAGAACGGACAGCGGTACGTAGATTCCCAGTCCTACCGGACCTGCTTCCACTACAATCCTGTCTCCCGACTTTTCCGCCAAAGCACCTTTAACATATGAAATCACGGTTTTCTCCTTATGCATACTTCACTTACCCCCCTGCTGCAGAGGCCGTCCGGCATCTCTGCGCCGGTTTGCTGCCGGTTCCGAGATGTTTTTACCAGAACCTGCTATCCACAATATCATACCATACCAGTTTAAGCAATGCAAGGTGTGTCGAACAAATATTCTGGTTTAAATGGAGATTTAACTGAGGTTGGGAGGACGCGTCCGGAAC
>UMIC01002504.1_pt1 | contig 9929 bp, 10 predicted proteins | sample 1965681 | NCBI WGS metagenome assembly UMIC01 (sample SAMEA4836114, study PRJEB28245) | human gut metagenome | biome: gut microbiome; material: fecal sample | place: Denmark | collected 2008
GTATTCGATTGTAATTGGAGGAGGAACGGGAAGTGGGAAGACCACATTTCTGGGAGCTTTGTCAGAGTACATACCAAAAGATGAACGGATTATCACTATTGAGGATAATGCAGAACTGAAGCTTCAGGGAATTGCAAATCTGGTGCGCCTTGAAGCCCGGGCAGCGACCATAAACGGAGCACCGGGAGTAAGTATAAGAGATCTTATTAAGTCTGCACTTCGTATGAGACCGGATCGAATAATCGTAGGAGAAGTACGGGGCGGGGAAGCTATGGATATGCTTCAGGCACTGAACACCGGGCATGAAGGCAGTCTTGGAACAGCTCATGCAAACAGTTGCCGTGATATGCTGGCCAGACTGGAAATAATGACATTGATGGCGGAACTGGATCTGCCGCTTCAGGCGGTAAGAAGGCAGATCGCCTCTGGCGTAGATATTCTGGTGCATCTGGGACGTATGCGCGACAAATCAAGAAAACTTCTGGAAGTTTCAGAAGTATGTGCGTATGCGGATGGTGAAATCAGGATACAACCATTGTATCAATGGCAGGATGGGTGTGGTCTGGTGCCTGTGGAGCCCCTCCTGCACAGAGAAAAACTGGAACGGGCGGGGGTAAAATTATGATCAGGCAGAAAGTTGATTATGGAAAATACAGATATTCTCAGAAAGAAATTTTGAAATATATAGGAGAAAGTGCAGCATTGTGTGGTGCTGTAGATTATTTATTCTATCAAACACCTTGGGTAATGTTGCTTGTGGTTCCGGTTTCTGTGTTCTTTCTGAGGTGGAAGAAGAAACAGATGATCAGAGAAAGAAAACGGCGCCTTAATTATCAGTTTCGGGATGCATTGAATTCTATGAGTGTGGCGGTACAGGCTGGATATTCTGTGGAAAATGCAGTTTCTGCCTGTGTGCGTGATTTAGAACAGCTATATCCGAAGAATGAAGATATTGTAGCTGAATTTCGTTATATAGAGACACAACAAAGGGTGAGTGTGCCGGTAGAGGAATTATTTCTGGATCTTGGACAGCGCTGTAAGGTTGAGGATATTGAAAATTTTGCTTCAGTTTTGTATACAGCAAAAAGAAGCGGTGGCGATCTTGGAAATGTAATTCAGAAAGTGGCTCGAATGCTGGGCGATAAGATTGATGTAAAAAAAGAAATTGAAGCGACTCTGGCTGCGAAGAAGTCGGAACAGATGATTATGAGCCTTATGCCGGCAGGAATTATTCTTTATCTGCAGCTGGCATCACCGGGGTTTCTGGATATTCTCTATGGAAATCCGTTTGGAATCTGTGCGATGACAGTCTGCCTTGCAGTATATGGAGCTGCTTACTGGATGGGAAAAAGAATTGTGGAAATCGAGGTGTAGTGGATGTGGCTCCATATTGTCATTTTTGTTATATTATTGCTTTTGACCGTATGCAGTACTTTAGGCTGGATCCATGTAGAAAACATTGGTACGGCAAAAGGCAGAAAGATGTTTCTTGTGGTTGCTCTGGCAGGAAATATAACAGGAGGATTGCTGACTTGGACAAAAGGTGGCGGACAGGTATTTGAAGATGGTTATGAGTTGAAAAAGGAGGAAAACGCTTATGAAGAAAAATTTATGGTATCCGTGGAAGGAGAAGAAACAGGCAGTGTCTATGTACAGATCCCGGAAAAAGAACTGGAAAAGGAAGATACCGGGCAGCAGGAAGTGCTGACGAAAGAGGAAGCTGAAGAACAGAAGCTTCTGGAATTTGTAGCAAATTATAACAGCGAACTGGAAGACGCTGAGTATTACTATCTTCCATCTGACTGGGAAGGAAGAAAACTGGAGTGGAAAACACCTTATGATACTACCGGAAATATGTTGGCAGCAATTTTTCTTGCAGCAGCATTTGTCATGATTGTTATAATTGCGCGAGAAGAGCAGAAAGCCAGAACGAAAAGATATGAAGAATTGATGATGGACTATCCGGGACTGATCATGAAGTTCACCTTGTTGGTGCAGGCTGGAATGACTGTTCGAAATACGTTTAGGAAGATGGCTTCGGATTATAAAAACAAAAATGAAAAACGCATTGCGTATGAAGAGCTTGTTACTGCCTGCCATGAAATGGAGAGTGGAATTTCAGAAATGGAAGCCTATCGCCGCTTTGGTGAAAGGTGCGGACATGTAAAGTATAAAACATTTGCAACATTATTGATCCAGAATCTTCAGAAAGGCAGCCGCCATATGGGAGAAATGCTGGAAAAAGAATCTGTGGAAGCCTGGGATGACAGGAAAAGAAAAGCAAAAGTTCAAGGAGAAGCGGCAACTACCAAATTGTTATTCCCAATGATACTGATGCTAGGCGTTGTAATGGCTATTGTTATGCTGCCGGCCTGTCTGTCCTTTTATGGATAAATCCAATCCGGAGGCTGATTTTCATATTTAAAAAGAAAAGTGCCAAAGGAAATTTTTCAGGCTGAGGGAGGTGAGAAATATGAGTGAACTGCGCAGACTGATGAGAGAGTTTTTGTGGGAAGAAGATGCTGTAGGCGTTGTGGAAATTATTCTGATCCTTGTAGTTCTTATTGCACTGGTCATGATTTTTAAAGACCAGTTGACCAGTCTTGTGAAGAATATTCTGTCAAAGATCACAAAGCAAAGTAATTCTATTTAAATGATTTCCAACTAACAAAATGATTTGAAAAGGAGAGGTGCGCCATGGTAAAAAGAGGAAGTATTACTGTTTTTCTGGCCTTAACCCTTGGACTTATTCTGTCCCTGCTGAGCTCAGGACTCGAGTCAGCAAGAATGGCTGCGGCCAGAACTCAGATTTTGAATGGGATGGATATTGGACTGTATTCTTTATTTGGACAATATGAAAAGTCCCTTTTAAAGGATTTTGACTTGTTCGCTGTTGACGGAGCCTGTGGGGGAAAGGAAATGAATCTGGCCTCTGTATATGATAATCTGGAATCTTATATGAAGCCTGTGATGAAGCAAAATAGTCAGAAATTGTCAGTACAGCAGGGTGGCATTTCCGGTTATCTTCTGATGACAGATTCAGATGGTGAGGTCTTTTATCAGCAGGCAGTCCAATACATGAAAGAAACTCTTGGAAGCCATGGGGCAAAGCTCCTTTTAAACAAAATTCGAGATATGCAGAAAAAGACAATTGAAGCGGAGCGACAAGGCAATGAGATAGAAAGTAAAGGAACCATTGAAAATTATGAAAGTGAAATGGACTCTGCACAGCAAAAAAGTCAGGCTTTGCTGGAAGAAAAAAAGAAACAGGAACAGCAGAATGGGCAGGATGGGTTTACGGATGGAAAAATGCTTCCGTCTGTGACAGAAAAGAAGCCTCCTGCAAAAGTTGAAAATCCTATTCCGGTAATTCGAAAAGTACGAAAAATGGGACTTTTGGATCTGGTTCTTCCTCCTGGAAAAGAAGTTTCTGACAAAAAGGTTAAAACAAAAGAATTGGTTTCAGGAAGAAAACTTGAAACAGGATTGGCAATGGAGGATTCCGTAAAAGCAGATGGAAGTATGCTTTCCCAGGTTTTGTATCAGCAATATCTCATGGAAAAACTGGGAAACTATATAGAACCAGGAAAGAGCGGCTTGAGCTATCAGATTGAGTACATTATTGGAAAGAAAAACAGTGATGAGGCAAATTTGAAAGATGTAGCGAAAAAACTTTTGATGGTTCGGGAAGGTCTTAATGTTGCATATCTGGTTTCAGATGCGCTTATGATGGGGCAGATTCATGCCATGGCAGCGGCAATTGCAGCCGCATTTCTTATTCCACCGGCAGTTGTGGTGATTGAAGGTGCGCTGATCCTATGCTGGGCTTTTGCTGAAAGTATTCTGGATGTAAGAGAGCTATTTGCCGGCGGAAAAGTGCCTTTAACTAAGAATGCCTCTAACTGGCAGCTGTCGCTGCAGGGGCTGCCGGCATTGGTAGATAAGCTGGATACGGACAGGCAAAACGATGTAAACGGGTTATCCTATGAGGATTATTTGCAGATATTTTTATTGACAACTTCAAAGGCGCAAAAAGTTAAAGGGGGTATGGATATGATTGAAAGTTCGTTTCGGGAGATGGAAGACTGGAATGAATTTTGTCTGGATCATTGCATTACTGCACTGGAGGCTTCTGTGGATGTAAAGGCAAATAAAAGAAAAGTGTTTACCGTAACGCGGGAATATCACTATATTTAGCTGGAAAATAGATTGTCTTTTGCCATATTACTATATAAGAAAGGCGCAGAAGGATGCTTTCCCGGAAAGGAGATGGAAAATTGATTAAAAGAAAAAAGAGAAAAGATATACAGGCTCTAAGGAGCAGAACAAGAAGGAAGAGTTCTCTGGGAATCCGATCTGTCAGAAAGTCCCCGTTTTCTGCCAGAAGTCTTTTCGGAAAAGTGTCTTTGTGCGCCTTTGGGAAAGAAATAAAAGAGCAGGTAAAAAAAGCCAGTCTCACGATAGAAGCGGCCTTTGCCCTTCCACTCTTTTTCTTTGGAATGGTAACAATGATACATTTTATGGATGTATACAGAATTCAGACGGAACACTTGAGCAAACTGTGCCAGAGTGCAAAGGAAGCCGGAATGTATGCGTATGTGGTGGGAGGCGACGGAGTAGAAGAAATTACGCTTCCTGATGTTTACAAATACAAGCCAATTGGCGGATTGATACCGCTTCCGGCTAAATGGCAGTATAACAAGGTGAGGGTTCATGCCTGGACTGGCGCGGACAGAGGAAATGGGAATAGTGAAGAGAATAAAAAACCGGAAAATATGGTGTATGTAACGGTTTCAGGTTCGGTGTATCACAAAAAGCTGAATTGCAGTCACCTTAATTTGTCGGTTACTAAAGTGTCGGGTGGAAATGTTTCTTCCAAACGAAATGAAAATGGAGAGAAATATCATGCATGTGAAAGCTGCAGTAGAGGGCAAGCTCCAGCAAGTACAGTTTATATCACAAAATCTGGAAACCGTTATCATAATGACAAAAATTGCAGCGGCTTAAAAAGGTCCGTACGTCTGGTAAAAGAGTCGGAAGCTGGTAATCTGCATGCATGTAAACGATGTGGTTAACAAGAAGAACTGGAAGGGGAATAAAATAATGGAACGAATTTGCATTCTTGCATTTCTTGGAATTAACAGTTGGAAAGATATACGCACAAGAGAAGTTTCACTTTTGTCAATTGTTGTATTTGGAATTGTGGGAATGGTAAGAGCATGCTTTCTTGGAACTGTGAGTGTGGATCTGGTATGGAATGTCTGTATGGGGGTAGCTGTGATTGGGCTCAGTATCATCTCGAAAGGCGCTGTTGGGATGGGAGATGGTCTTTTATTTCTGTCGCTTGGGACAGTACTGCCTTTTGAGGAACTATTGTCAGCATTTTTATTGGGACTTTTTTGCTGCTGTTTTTGGGGGATTGTGGTGTTATTTCTATCAGGCAAAGGGAAAAAGACTGAGATGCCTTTCGTTCCATTCCTTATGTTGGGCTATATTGGAGGTTTGATTTATTGAAAAAGAGAATGAAAAAGGGAAGCATGACAATAGAAGCAGCGCTTTTAATGCCGTTGCTTTTGCTAGTTGTGATGATAACTTTGTATTTGTTTTTTTACGTACATAATAAGGTCTGGCTCACAGCCGCGGCTTACGAAGCAGCTCTTGACGGCAGTATGGAAACGGCACGGCCAGAAGGGAAAAGTCGTGATAAAGCATTAAAAAAAGGAAAAGAACTTGGGAACACCGGATTTTATGAAAGTAAAAACCTGAAACTTCAGGTCAGCGAAGGTAAAAAAGTGCAGGTAACGTATGATCTTGACATGTTTTCCATATATGGAGGATTTAACAGTCATTTGCAGGTAAAGGGAAGTGCAAAAGTAATAAAACCGGTAACCTGGATTCGAAAAGTAAAGGGACTTTCTGAGGTGTCAAATAAGCAGAAGGGGTAAAAAATGAAATCAGAATATAAAAGAGATATAAATGGAAATTATCTTGTGCTGTATGAAAATGAAGAACCAGATACTTCTTCTTATCAGATGAGAATGCTGGTTGGCAATTCGATTCCATCTATTCTTAAATGCAGAGTGCAGGGTGTTGATGGACAGTTTATGGTGTGTTATGACATTACCTCCAAACAGTCTTTGCTTTCTCTTTATGAAGAAAAGAAAATGGGTTACGAAGATCTTCAGATGATCCTGGGTGGATTTGTGCAGGTGATGGAAGATATGTCAGAATATTTGCTGAATCCATGCAGGCTAGTATTGAAGCCGGAGTATATGTATGTAGATGTGGAAAAGAGACAGATCTATTTTTGTTATCTTCCTGGATATGATGAAGATGTGAGGCAGAAATTTCAGGAACTGACAGAGTATATTCTTCCAATCCTGGAGCATGAAGACTCAAAGGCTGTAATGCTTGGGTATGGAATATACAGAAGAGCTTTGGAAGACAGTTTTCATTTGGAATATATAAAAAAGGAACTTTATCAGGATAGAGAGGAAATAGAAAAAACAGTTGGTTCCTCAATTTTGCAGGAATCCGACACTATGGCAGAGAAAAGGTGTAATTCAGATGGCAGTGAGAAAATTGATCTGTTTGAAAATTATGGGGAGTCAAAAGAGGAAAATCCTCAGGAAGAACATCTGGAGGAGTTGCTTTGGGAGGAAGAATTATCTGAAAAAAAGAAAAAAGATGTTTGGGGTACGTCTAAAGGATTTTTGATTTGGTGTGTAACTGCTGGTTTTTTTGCACTGGTGGTTGTGACTGCAGAAACACTGGGGTATCTGCCGAGGGTATCTATGCAGGTTATTCTGGGAGTGGCAGCTGGGATTATGGTAATTGGAATGTTGTGTACCTGGGGTGTGTCCGTTATAAAGAATAAGAATTGCATCAGACATGAGAAAAAGGGACATCTGGAAATACAGAATAAAAGAGAAAATAAAAAAGTGAGTGAAGACTCAGGAAAAGATAAGGTGAACTTCAAAGATAGCATTGAAAGAAGCACGACTTCAATGCAAAATACAGCAGAAGTATTGCACCAAAAAGAAAAAATATCAATATCACAAAAAAATTGCGGCGAAACAGTGGTGTTATCTGCGAATATTGTTACCGGACCGGCAACTCTTGTAAGCCGTGAACCTGGTGAACTTGCTACGATTTATCTTCAGAATGAACTTACGGTAATTGGAAAAATGGAGAATGCAGCGGATGCGGTGATCGAACTTCCTACAGTAAGCCGGATACACGCGAAGATACGGAAAAGGGATGGAGAATATTATCTTACAGATTTGAACTCACGTAATGGAACATCTGTAAATGGCAAAATTTTAAAAGGGGATGAGGAATATTGCCTTCAGGATCAGGATCAGGTAGACTTTGCGCAGGCCAGGTATGTGTTTCTGAAATAAAATAACAGATTTTAAAAATTTACCTGGCCTGATCTGTTGAGGTATCAGAGAAATTGTGCTATACTTATCCTATTATCAGAAAGTAACAAAAACAGTCTTGAAAGTAGACTGAAAATATCGAGGTGATAGCGTGGAAGAAATAAAAAAAGAACCAATAACGGTTCTTTTTATACTTCTGAATATACTGATATTTCTTGTTGTTGATTTTACCGGCGGATCAGAAAACACTGCTCACATGATTGAATGTGGGGCTGCCTACCCACCGCTGATTCTTGAGAATGGAGAGATATACAGGTTATTTACCTGTATGTTTCTGCATTTCGGAATTTATCATATTGCTAATAATATGCTTGTCCTTTTTGTACTGGGACAGCGCCTGGAACCGGTTGTAGGGAAGATTAAATTTATTTTAATTTATCTTCTTGGCGGTCTTGGTGGAAATATTTTTTCTTTTATTGTGGAAATGAAATCAGCGGATTATGCAGTGTCAGCTGGTGCATCTGGTGCCGTTTTTGCAGTAATGGGAGCAATGCTCTATGTAGTTATTCGAAATCATGGAAGAATTCAGGATATTTCCGTACGACAGATGATGATCATGGCTGGATTCTCATTGTATTTCGGTTTTACAAGTACTGGTGTAGATAATGCAGCCCATGTTGGCGGCATGGTTTGTGGATTTATCCTGGCGGCAGTTCTTTATCATCCGGGAAATTTTTCTGGCAGAACAATGTGGAAGGATGTTTCCCCATCGGATTCAATTTCTGCATAAATGTTTCCGTTGTGAGCCTGGATGATCTCTCTGGTGATTGCCAGCCCCAGTCCGGTTCCACCCTCTTTGAATGTAACAAATGGGGTGAAAATTTCATTCAGCTGCGATTCCGGTATGCCGCATCCATTGTCAGTTATGACAATATGTACCCTTTGATCGCTGGAAAAAGCACATAATTTCACTTTTCCATCAGTACTGGAAATTGCTTCCGCTGCATTTCTGAGCAGATTCAGTAAAGCCTGCTTTAATTTAACGGGATCAATAAAGAGGGCAGGCAGTGAAGGCGAAATATCAGTTTTTAAGGCGATGCCCAGGTACTGGTAAGTGGGCTGGATACTGGAAATGATTTCTTTAAGATAGACAGCAAAAGCTGTTTTTTTCAGTTCAAGTTTATGGGCATTATTGTAATCTGAAAGATTATTTAACAATTCTTTGGTATACTCCAGATTGGCTGTAATATCATTCCAGTAATCAAATGAGACAACTTCAGGATGTGTGTCTTCGATCATCTGGATCTCACTGTTAATAAGTGCTATAGGATTGCGTATCTCATGGGAAAATCGTGATAGTATCAGATGAAATTCATCCTGTTTTTTGTTTAAGATTAAATTATTTTTCATAAGCTCACCTCAAGTGAAGTGTATCATTGAAGTGGACAAATGACAAACAAAATCGTACTTAAAAAATCGAGATTATTCGACAGAAATAAAAAAATACTGTTCAAAAAATTTTTTAAAAAAATTTTGGAAAAAAATGTGATTTTCGCTATTATCAGACGTATAATTTATATATTCTATTTGGGAGGATAAGACTATGAGTGATTGTATTTTTTGCAAAATTGCAAACGGAGAGATTCCATCAGCAACATTGTATGAAGATGAAGACTTCAGAGTAATTCTGGATCTGGGTCCTGCAAGTAAAGGACATGCCTTGATCTTGCCGAAAGCGCATGCGGCTAATATCTATGAGATATCAGATGATATGGCTGCGAAAGCAATGATTCTGGCAAAGAAAATGGCCACAAAAATGACCGAGGCGTTAAAGTGCGATGGTTTTAACATTGTACAAAATAATGGCGAACCGGCAGGACAGACTGTTTTTCATTTTCATATGCATCTGATTCCGAGATATGAAGGAGATCAGGTGGGAATTACCTGGAAACCTGGAACTTTAACGGATGAGGTGAAAAATGAAATCCTGGAGAAATTGAAAAGCTGCTAGAAAACGGGGTACACAAGATGAATAGCGAAGAATTTAACACATTTTACAGACGGTATTATAAAGTCTCTGTTAAAATCGCAAATGGAATTGTACAAAGCCGTTTTACAGCCGAGGATGTTACACAGGAGGTATTTTCATACTTTTACGAAATAAAAGAGAGACTGGATGCTTCCAGCGAAGAAAAGCTTCACGCATTGGTGGTATGGAAAACAACCAATAAAGGAAGGGACTACCTGAGAAAATCATATGTAAAGCGGGAAGTAATGTTTGACAATGATGTGGCTGAATTGCAGTATCGTACTACAGAAAGCGCAGAAGCGGCATTACTGGGGCTGGAAAAACAGAAATATTTATCAATGGCATTTGAAGGCCTGCGACGGAAAAATTTAATTAACTATATGATTTTTATGCGAGTTGTAATGGAAGGTGTATCTACTGAAGAAGTAGCGCGCGAATTTGGCTATACAAGAAATAATGTAAATAACAGAGTACTTAGAGCCAGAAAATGGCTTTTAGCAGAAATTTTAAGACTGGAA
>UMIC01024071.1_pt1 | contig 9899 bp, 9 predicted proteins | sample 1965681 | NCBI WGS metagenome assembly UMIC01 (sample SAMEA4836114, study PRJEB28245) | human gut metagenome | biome: gut microbiome; material: fecal sample | place: Denmark | collected 2008
CCTGCCGCAGGTCGAGCCCTCGGCACCCACGCATGTGATCGGTCGCAACACGCGCGAGGCCATGCGCTCGGGCGTGGTCTTGGGCGAGGTGGCCCGCATCGACGGCATGCTCGACATGGTGCTTGCCGAGATGCGCGCGACCAAGGCGGCGGGGGAGGGCAGCGTGCCCATTGTCATTACCGGCGACGATGCCGAGGCGCTCGCGGCGTTGGTCGGCCACAGCCTGACGGTAGACGACGCACTGACACTGCGGGGTCTCGCTGAGCTGTATCGCATCAACCAAAAGCCTCGTCGCGCATAAAGCTGAGGACGTCGGCGGGAGAGGAAACAGCCCCACCTTTCACCTGCTACAATGGGTCAAAATGTTGCGATTACGGAGGTGTCTGCCATGTCGGACGATCTTCATCAAACCGCGTCGGGCAAGCGCCGCGACGTTATTAGCTGGGACGAGTTCTTTATGAGCGTGGCCATCGCCGCGCAGCGCCGCAGCAAGGATCCCAATACGCAGGTGGGCGCGTGCATCGCCAGCACCAACCACCGTATCCTTTCGGTGGGCTACAACGGTACGCCCTCGGCACTCAACGACGACTTTTTCCCGTGGGGCACGAGCGACGACCCGTTGCAGGATAAGCACAACTACGTGGTGCATGCCGAGGCCAACGCCGTGCTCAACTACCGCGGCTCGCTCAAAGACCTTGAGGGTTCCACGGTCTACGTCACGCTGTTCCCGTGCCACGACTGCGCCAAGATCCTGGCGCAGGTGGGCGTGGGCGAGGTCGTCTACCTGGACAACAAGTATGCCGATACCGACGACGGCCGTATCAGCCGCCGCATTCTCGACTCCTGCGGCATCAGCTACCGCCAGGTCATCGTCGATGTCCAGATTGGTACCGGGGGACAGGCTCAGCAGTAGCGCGTGCCAACGCCAGCTGGCGGCAAAACAGCCAAAAGAGCCCCGTCCCAAATTGGCTACTCGTGAAAGTCGCGTCTGCGCGCATGGACGGCTCGTGAGCGGGTACATGGCTGTAGTAACATAGCTTCTGTCCGCGGGCGCGCCCGCGTTATTGTGAGAAAGGAGCCCCTGTGGCTGTTAACGAAGAGCTGCTTAAGAAGGTTCTTGAAGAGATCCGCCCCAACCTGCAGGCCGATGGCGGCGATATGGAGTATGTGGGCGTCGACGACGAGGGTGTCGTCAAGCTGGAGCTGCAGGGCGCCTGTGCCGGCTGCCCCATGAGCTCGCTAACCCTTTCCATGGGTATCGAGCGTATCCTGAAGGAGCATGTGCCCGGCGTTACCCGCGTTGAGCAGGTCAATGCTTCCGGCGAGGCCGAGGACCTGTACGACGAGTACGCGCCCTTCTAAGATGCGAAAGCTGCGGACGGCATACTCCGCATAGACGTTACGCCCAAATATGCGGCTGCGAGTGCAAGGCCCGCGGCCGCATTTGTATGTAGGGAGTAGGAGGGTCGACATGCTCAACGACTTCTACCATATGCTTGATCCCATCGCCATTTCGGCGGGGCCCATCACCATCTACTGGTACGGCTTGGCCTATGTGGTCGGAGCTCTGCTCACGGCGGTCGTCATGTATCGCACGCAGCGCCGTTGGGGTTTCGATATTACGGTCGACGACCTGACGAGCGTCGTGGTCGGTGTGGTCTTTGGGCTTATCATTGGTGCCCGCCTGTTCTACGTCATCTTTTACGGCGACGGCTACTACTGGGCGCATCCGCTCGAGATCTTTGCCACCAACGAGGGCGGCATGAGTTTTCATGGCGGCCTGGTGGGCGGCGTCATCGGTGGCGCGCTCGTGTGCCGTATGTACAAGCTCGATGCCTGGACTTTGGCAGACCTCGCGGTCATCGGTGCTCCGCTGGCCTTGTGCCTGGGCCGTTGTGCCAACTTTGTCAACGGTGAGCTGTGGGGCAAGCCGACCGATCTGCCCTGGGGCGTGATCTTTGGCGGCACCGCGGGAGATATGCCGCGCCATCCCTCCCAGCTCTACGAGGCATTTCTCGAGGGCATTGTGCTCTTTTGCATCTTGCAGGTGCTCAGCCGCAAAAAACCGCTGCTGCCCCAGGGTACGTTTATGGGTGTGTTTGTGATGGGCTACGGCATTGTCCGCTTCCTCGTTGAGTTTGTGCGCGTGCCCGATGCCCAGCTGGGCTATCTGCTGGGCGGCGTCATCACCATGGGTCAGCTGCTGAGCCTGCCGCTCGTAATCGCGGGCCTGGCGCTCATCATCTTTGCTCGTCGCCGCAACCAACCCCAGCGCATCTACCTCGACGCCTAACCACCACAAAGGGGACAGGCACCTTTGTGGTGGTTTTGCCGGGCAACGATGACAGAACCGTAACGTTTCCCCAGATAAAACCTGCCAAAATAAACCTGTCCCTTTTTGGCAGGTTTCTAGAAAGGCTATTCGGACTGTGAAGGATTCCGACCTCTCCGCAACGGCTGCGCGCGACGCCGCCCGCATCGTTTGGTTTAAGCGCTATCCCGCCAAGCAGACGCTCATCGCATTTTTGCTCGCCCTGCTGGCGACTACGGCGTTTTCCATCGATCCCGCTCCGGTGTCGAGCAACGCGGTCCTGGCGATCGACCCCAGGGCGACGGGCACGCTCTATGTGTGCTACGAGGTACTTCTCTCGTTTGCCGGCCATACCGACGCGGTGATGCTGCTCGCGCTTGCCTGCTTGCTCACGCTGCCGTTTCGCTATGTGTTCTTTGGCCGTGGCGACGCTTGGCGTCCGTCGGTCGTGCTGCCATCGCTGTTCTTTGCCGTTTGCATGGTGTTTGGCCGTAGTTACGACCTCACCGATTCGGCTGAGATTGTGCTGGGCGACAAGGCACGCGTTATCTGCGCCTGGATTGGTGGCGCGGGCTGGATGCTCTTGGCGATTGTGGCCTTCTATCTGGCTTTTGAGTTTTTGGATTGGTTGAGCTCCCGCCGCATTCTGTTTTCGGAGACCCACTTTGGCCGCGTGTGGCGTGTTGCCCACGCCGTGCTCTCGGTCCATCCCTTTGTCGGGCCGTTTCTTGTGCTCATGATTGTCTGGGCACCCACGCTTATCGCCTCGCTGCCCGGTCTCTTTATGGGAGATACGGGCGCGCAGATCCGCCAATGGTTCAACTACCCCAACGGCACGAGCGATTACCTACGCCTGCTTAACCCCAGCGTGCTGCTCAACGGCCATCATCCGGTGGTGCACACGGCCATCATCGGCTCGTGTGTGCAACTGGGGCTTTCGCTATTCAACAGCGCCAATGCGGGCCTTGCCATCTACACCTGTGCCCAATTTGTCATCACGGCCGCCTGCATGGCCTATTCCATATCGTCGCTGCGCAAGCTGGGCGTGAGCCTGCCGGTCCGCGGCGTCATCTTGCTGTTCTTTGCGTTTATGCCGATGTTCTCAAACTACGCGGCGCTGCTGACCAAAGACGTACTGTTCGCCGATGCGTTTTTGGTGCTGCTCGTTCCGACCGTCAAGCTCGTGGCATGTGGCCTGCCCCGTCGCGATGCCAATGTCGAGCGCGCGGGTGAACAGAGGCCCGTGCTCTTTGAGCGCCACGACTGGCTGTTGCTCGTGCTGGGTGCCATGGGTTCCACGTTTTTGCGCAATGGCGGCTTGGTCTTTCCGTTGGCGGCCTGCGTGATTGCGGCGGCGTTTTGCGCCTGGGATGTACATGTCGCTCGTCGTGCGGCTAAGCAGATGGGCACCACGGTCTCATGTGCCACGCCGCGCTTCCGCTGGGTCGGCGTGCTCGCAGTGCTTGCGCTCTGCCTTGTCTCCAACATGTATTTCACCAAGGTATTTATGCCGGCGCACGATATCACGCCGGGCTCCAAGCGCGAGATCCTCTCGATTCCGTTTCAACAGACGGCACGCTTCGTCCAAAAGCACGACGGCCTTAATTCGGGCGTTAACCCCAAGGTCAAAGACGATGGCACGATTGAGGAAGCTCCCTGCGACGGCTTGGTGACCGATGAGGAGCGCGCTGTGATCGATTGCGTGCTTAAGTACGAGAACCTGGGCCGTCGCTACAACCCCGACAAGTCGGATGCCGTCAAAAACTGCTTCAATGAGTACGCCTCGCAGGAGGACATCAAGGCCTATTTTGAGGTGTGGGCCCAGATGTACAAAAAGGACCCCGAGTGCTATATCTCGGCGCTCGTCAATAACTACTACGGGTACTTCTATCCGAGCGCTCGCGATGCGTGGGTCTACAGCACGGCGCGCAGTGCCGAGATCATGGCGAAGCCCGATAACCTCAAGTACTTTGACTTCCATCCGGTCGATAGCAAAGCCGTGCGCTGGTGCGACCATCTGATTAACCTGTACCGCGTGGCGGTGCAGCGCATCCCGTTTATCTCGCTCACCATGAGCTCGGCTACCTACGTGTGGATCATGATCGTCGTGGTGGTCTACCTGTTGCGCCGCCATTCGTGGCGCGCGCTGGCCATCTGGATACCGCTGCTGGGCGTGCTCGCCGTGTGTCTGATCGGTCCGTGCAACGGATCGACCTACATGCGCTACCTGTATCCGGTCATCGCTTGCATGCCTTTTGCCATCGGCGCCACTGTCACCCGCAGCGACTTCCTCTGGGCCTAAACTGGTGCATTGGGGTCAGGTTACTTTGCACCAAAGGGTGACATCATCACGACGCCTTCATTTTGGGGTTTATCTCGCAGGCCAGTAGGTATATCATAACGACGTTTGTTTATATTGCCCGAGCATTCACGCTGGGCTTTAGGTCGAAACCGATAGGAGACACGTATGTCCGGACACTCTAAGTGGGCCACAACCAAGCATCGTAAGGGCGCGCAGGACGCCAAGCGTTCCGCCCTCTTCTCCAAGCTCAGCCGCAACATCACCGTTGCTGCCCGTCTCGGCGGCGACCCGCTGCCCGAGAACAACGCCAGCCTCGCCGCTGCCGTTGCCAAGGCCAAGGCTCAGTCCATGCCTAAGGATAAGATCAAGTCCGCTATCGATAAGGCCTTTGGTTCGGGTGCCGATGCCGCCGTCTACGAGAACATCGTGTACGAGGGCTACGGTCCCGCCGGCGTTGCCGTCTACGTCGACTGCCTGACCGACAACCGCAACCGCACCGCTGCCGACGTCCGTTCTGCCTTCTCCCACGCTGGTGGCAACCTGGGCACCTCCGGTTCCGTCGCCTTCCAGTTTGAGCGCAAGGGCCAGATCGTCGTTGCCAAGGAGGTCCTGGACGAGAACGCCAAGAAGGAGACCATGATCGCCAACGGTGCTGCCGGTGACGAGGATGAGTTTATGATGGCGATCGCCGAGGCCGGTGGCGAGGACTACGAGGACGCCGGCGAGGAGTGGATCGTCTGGACCGCTGCCAACGACGTCATGGCTGTTTCCAAGGCACTCGAGGAGCAGGGCATCCAGGTCAAGGGCTCCGAGACTACCATGGTCCCGACCACCCCGACCGAGGTTTCTGGTACCGACGCCAAGAAGGTTCAGCGCCTCATCGACCGTCTTGAGGAGCTCGACGACGTCCAGGACGTCTACAGCACCATGGACATGACCGACGAGGTCATCGCTGCCCTCGAGGAGGAGTAGCGCCCGCACGGATTGAGCCGTGCATATCTGGGCATAATGAAGCGAGCATGCAAGCCTCGTGGAATAGATGAGCCGGATCCGCGTGCAATGAGGCACCGGACCCGGCTCTTTTATAATGATGCGAATCGTTTTGCATTCTGTGGATCAAGATTTGAAGGGAGCGCTGCATGCGCGTGCTCAAACGAGCCCTGGCGATCGTGTATCTTGCCGCCGCCATCGTGGCGCTGGGTACGTTGGTCTGCCAGTTTTGGGGACCATATACCTATCGCTTTATGCTGCTGATGCGCGATCCGCTGCCTCGCATCGTTGTTACGGCGTGCGGCGGCGTCGTGGCGCTCGGTGTGCTCGTGGGTTTCTTCCGCCTGGTGTTTGCTCGTCGCGAGCCGTCCTGCGTGCATCCGGCGGGGGAGCGTAATATCGAGGTCACGCTCGCGGCCCTCTCCTCGTGCGCTCGCACCGCGGCAGAGCGCGACGATCGCGTGATGATCGAGCATGTCGAGGCACGCGTGCAGGGCTCCGACGAATCGCGCGTCCGTTTTAAGGTCGACGCCATCGCGCTCGACGACCGGGACGTGGCCTCCCTTGCAACCGCGATGCAGCAGCGTATCGAGGAGGCCTGCGACACCATGCTCGGCACGCCGGGTACGATCGCACGCGTTCGTTTTTTGCCGTCCAAGACTACCGTCCAGACCGTGGAGGTTTCCGGTGAGTGATACCAATCAAGACAAGACCGTCCGCACCCCGCGTCTGACTATCGATCAGAGCGCCGTGCCGGCAGGCGAGGTCGTCGATTCCAAGGCAGAGGGCGCCGAGTCACATGACGCGGTCGCCGATGATTTTGATGAAGCCATGGGTCTCATCAAGGGCACGGGTGCTGCCATCTGGAGCTACGCCGTGCGCCATCCCAACACCACGCTCGGAGCCGTCGCTGGTTTTGTGCTCGCTGTGCTGGTGCTCACGCTCGGCCTGTGGGATACGCTCGTCATCGCATTCTTTGTGCTGATCGGCGCCGTGATTGGCCAGATTCGAGACGGCGAGAACGGGATCGTCAACTTCTTCGGCCGTCTGTTTAGCGGCCGCTAGCATGTATTCGACCGCCGCGTGTGCGGTGGGCATAAGGAGTAACCATGGCTTTTAACACGAAGGTCGATGTGGCCGATACCGAGCTCGAGGCAGACGAGACCGTCGCCGCCGAGGCCGAGGACGTAACGCTCGAGGACGAGGTGCTCGTCGAGGCCGAACCCGCCGACGATGCGGACGAGGATGATGAGGAAGCGGACGAGTCCGAGGATTCGCTGACCTATTCCAACGGCGTGATCGAGAAGATCGTCGCCATGGCCACCCGCGAGGTGCCGCACGTCCTGGGCATGAAGGGCAACCTCATACACTTTGTGCAGGAGCAGTTTGGCGCCGAGAACCTGACCAAGGGCGTGACGGTCGAGGTCACCGATGACAACCGGGTGGTCGTCAACATTTCCGTCATTATCGAGTACGGCGCCTATGCACCCGCGATTTTCGACGACGTCAAGGCGCGCGTGACCGAGCGTCTGGCTGCGATGACCGGCCTTGAGGTGGCGGGCGTCAACCTGCGCATCGAGGATGTCATCACCCCCGAGGAGTACGAGCACCGCACCAACCAGCACGAGTAACCTACCAAAAAGGGATGTTTATTTTGGCAGGTTTTATCTGCGAAAACGTCAAACGGCCGGTCGCACGGATGTATGTGCGGCCGGCCGTTATTTGTATGCCCCCGATGTAGGCATACCGCTCGTCTAACTAGGGGTTGCAATCGTCGCGTTCCGCGTTACCCTAATGGGCGCATTGTTTCCAAATTGTTAACGAGGGGTTGCCGTAATGGCTGACGAGCACGAAACAGAAAGCCAGGCATGGGCGATTGAGGCTGCCGCGGCAGAGGCGGCATCGCGAGCTGCCGAGGAGGTACATCGTCCTCCCGTGGTGCCGATGGAGCGCGTGGTCGATCGCACCGATATCGAGCGCGGCGAGCGTGCCGGCCAAAAGCGCAGCCAGGAGCCGGGCTTCCCGCGCTTTTTCGCCGAGCTCAATCTGGGCCTGATTCTTACGGCCTTTGCCATCGTTGCGTTTAAAACCCCTAATCATTTTGCTTTTGGCGGCACCTCGGGCATGTCGGTCATTCTGTCCACGTTGTTCCCGACCCTGCCCGTCGGCGTCTTTATGTGGATTATCAACGCGGTTCTCGTCGTCTTGGGATTTATCTTTTTGGAGCGCAAGGCAATCCTGTGGAGCGTCTTCGCCTCGTTTGCACTGTCCGCCTATGTTTCGCTGTTTGAGCTCTTTATCCCGACCGATATCTCGATGACGGGCGATATGTGGCTTGACCTGTGCTTTGCTGTGATTCTACCGGCGCTCGGCAGTGCCATCGTCTTTGATATTGGCGCCTCGACGGGCGGCACGGATATCCTCGCCATGATCCTCAAGCGCCGCACCACGCTCGAGATTGGCCGCGCACTGCTGTTGGTCGATATCGGCATCGTGACCATCGCGGCCTTTTTGTATGGCCCGCGTGTCGGTCTGTATTGCGTGCTCGGCCTGTTTGCCAAGACGCTCGTGGTCGACAAGGCCATCGAGAGCATTCACCTTCGTAAGGTCTGCACGGTCATTTGTTCCGAGCCCCTTAAGGTCGAGGAGTTTATCGTCAAGCATCTCAACCGTACGGCGACCATCAGTCGCGGCTACGGTGCCTTCTCGGGCAAGTGCGTGACGGTGATCATGAGCGTGCTGAGCCGTCGCGAGGCCGTGCAGCTGCGCCGCTATGCGCGCGAGGTCGATCCGGGTGCCTTTATTACGATTGTCGACAGCTCCGAGATCGTCGGCAAGGGTTTCCGCGGAACGAACTAACGCGGACGCACTCATCAAACAATCCAAAAGCGCCTCACGCGTTGCAAATACGTCATCTAAGAGTATTTGTCCTCACATTGGGTGATAATGATGCCAAAGACATCGTTTGCGATCCAGGTGATTCGCTCTAGATACGAAGGGATGATTTCGATGTTCTGTTCGCAGTGTGGCGCTCCTATGGGCGATAACGACAAGTTCTGCGGTGTGTGCGGTGCTCCTAATGCTGGTGCCGCTGGCCCCGCTCCCCAGGGACAGCCTCAGCCCCAGCAGTTTGTTCCGCAGCCGCCCGTGGCGAATGCGCCAAAGGGCTGTGTGGCTCAGGCGTTCCAAGATATGACCAAGACTCCGGGCGTGCTTCAGCGTGTATGCCAAATCGCGTTTTTGCCGGCGCTGATTTGCGTTGTGTCGGTGCTCGTGTTGTTTATTCCCGTTATTGGCGGCATTGCGGCTGCCATCGGCTTTTTGGCAGCTTGCATTGCGAGCGTGTGCGGTTCCGGCTTTGGTATCGAGTGGGGTCGCGATCTGTCGCTCAAGGTCGATGACGGCATGGACCGTCCACTCATGCGTTCCACGTCGTTTGGTCTCGGAGTCTTTTCGAGCGTTATCTCGGTCGTGCTCGAGGTTATCGCTGCCATTCCCGTTATCGGTGTAGTGCTTTCGCTGGTGGAGGGCGTGGTAATTGGCGCCACGGGCTCGTATTCTTATTACGGCTCTTATGCGCTCGAAGCTGCGCTGTTTGGCTCGCTTGGCCTGCTTGTCCTGGCGCTGATTGCCTCGGCGATTCTGGGTGTCTTCTTTAAGATGTTCGCCGACATCGCCGTGATGCACTTTGCGGTGACCGGGCGCGTCGAGAGCGCGTTTTCGCTCGATAAGGTCTGGGCGGCCTTTAAGCACAACAAGACCAAGCTGTTCTGTGCTTCGTTCCTTCCCGAGTTTTTGACGGGCCTGGTCGCCAACGTTGTCACATGGATCTTGACGGTCGTCTTTGGCGCCATTGCCTCTGTCGGTATGTATAGCTACTACTATCGTCCTACGGGTATTGAGGCAATTGTTACCGGCGGTGGCGTCACGCTCGCGCTGTTCCTGGTGCTGGTCGCTTTCGTCACCGTATTTCTTACGGTTTTTGGCAAGATGCTCAAGCACCGTGCCGTTGGCTATTGGGTTGCACGCTATGCAAGCGAATGGGCCGATGAGGATAAGGACGACGTCCTGACTTTTGTATTGCCCTTCGAGAAGAAGTCCGCTCCCTCGGGTTACAGCGCTCCGGATGTCGCGCCTGAGCCCGAGCCCAAGCCTGAGCTGGCACCTGCACCCGCTCCCGCGCCCGAGCCTGAACCGGCACCCGAGCCTGAACCGGCGCCCGAGTCTGAGACGGCATCTGAGCCCGAGCCTGCGCCTGAGCCTGAGCCTGAGCCTGAGCCTGAGCCTGAGCCTGAG
>UMIC01019006.1_pt1 | contig 9839 bp, 10 predicted proteins | sample 1965681 | NCBI WGS metagenome assembly UMIC01 (sample SAMEA4836114, study PRJEB28245) | human gut metagenome | biome: gut microbiome; material: fecal sample | place: Denmark | collected 2008
GGCAACCCTTCCCGGCGCTGTGCCCTGCAAGGCAGCCTTTGGGTCGGCCTTGCAGCATGTTCTCACGCCTTCTTGACACGCTCCCCGGGATGACCCGGATCCTGGCGCTGCTTCCCCAAAAGCGGTACGGCAGAGGACGCTATTCAGTTGTGGTGAGAGGAAGTATATCTCCTCTCAATTACAATGGATAGCGTCGAAGCATGGGAATGGGACGGGAATATATAAATATTTTTTTAGTGAGCAAATGATGCAGTGGTTCCAAGAAATGTATATTATTAAACAGACTGAATGATTTTGTTTTAAATGAAATATGTGGTTGATTTGCTTCGCTGTCGAAGATATAATTACGGTAGAGTGTGATTTGGAGATATATTATTGTTTGTGTTTATAGGAAAACATTTCGTGATTGTAATTTGAAAATCTGACATTTTATGCGGAGGAGAAAATAAAATGAACGATAGAATGGATGCTGTTTTGGTTGATACCTCTGTATACCATAAAAAGCAATGTGATTTTGAGGGGATTACGAATTCAATTATTCCGATAATATGAATAGAAGCGGAAGAATTTAAAGGCAATGATGTCTAGAAAACGGTCTTTTGAGAACACAGGTTTGCTGCATGTGATGATTAGCAATGTAAAGGCTTTTATCCGTGGAACATTTCACGGCTTACCAAAGAAAAGTCTCGACCTCTACTTATCGGAATTCTGTTTTAGGTTTAACCGTAGAAACATGAATTTGTTTGAACGCGTGGGTGTCGCTGTTGATTGCTCATTTCTGACTAAAAGGGATAACCAGAAATGGAAATACCGCTTTCATCTGCTCTGTATGTACCTAGGTCGACAATTTCGCCTTCATCGGTTTTCGCTACGTATTTCTCTAAGTTGGGATCACTGATGAAATTGCTCTTCTGGTCGCTTTGCCAGCAGGATTTTTTCTGAAAACAAACAACCCAGTCCGCAGAATCTTTGATGTGTAATTCTGCGGGCTGGGTTCTATTTCTTTGGGGCGCTAACTCTAGCAATTTTCAATAATGCAGCAGAGAATACTTTGACTTTTGAGAAAAAGTAATATAACAGAGTCAAAGAAGGTGAGTGTTATGCTGCACAGCGAATCTCGAAAGTTGATTCTGGAAGGATAAGATAAGGGTATCAGCGTAAACGGAGTGCCCAACAGGCAATTCAGAAGGTAAAGGAATATGCAGAGCAAGGATACAGATACGCCGTATCCGTAGACTTGTCCAACTATTTCGATACGCTGAACTACGAACTGCTTATGATGCGGTTACAACGACAGATATCGTTCTTCCAGGGGAGGTGCGATGACACGGAAGAGGAAAATGTTGTTAATAAAGTGATACCAACCACCTTGGCCAGAACATGGCCGAACAACCGGATATAAAATAATGGATCTTTCATCGATGAGTGGTATAAACGAAACAGGTGTCCAGTTGTTAGTCGGGTACCCCAATACCAGAGAGGCGAGCAATATAAAAAGAAGGTTGGTGTGACCGGAGCGCTGTACTGCAGTCGGATATTGTTGCGTACCATGATTTTCTCCTTCTTGCAAATTGACTATTCCAGATTCAGTGTTGGAAGGATAGCCAAAAACTCTTCATAGTTTTTAGCGACCGAAAGAAGCTGGATGTTCTTGGGTTTGGAAAACATCAGAGTTAGTAGACCATAGAGACTTTTCATGTCGTCTTGTAAATCGGGCTGCATTACAATTAGCGTGATTAGGTTGGCACACGAGTCGCCCCAGGAGATTGGCGCACGATTATAAATGATATAAACGCTATTGCGGGAAACATTAGGGCCACAGTAATGAGGAACAGCCAGCATTTCATAAAAAACAGATGGATCTATTTTTTCGCGTGTGAGGATATCGGATTCAATGTCTCCTGTTACGACCTGGTCTTTTTGCAATTTCTGGCATAAGAAATGCAATACATCATCTTCGTTGGTGAGCGAGATATCCATGAAAAATGTTTTAGGGCGCATATAACTGCTGAAAAATGCATTGAGCTGTTTGCGTCGTTTGGCTGCTTTAATTTGCTGAATTTCCTGACGAATTAATCGATAATCCTCGGACTTTGGCATGGGGGAAATAAATACTGTGTGCGAACGACTTTTAATTGGGATTACAGAAATTGTAAGGTCGCTTGCTGGCAAATCATCGAGGTCGGTAGTCTGCATTAAATGGTCAATCGTAAGAGTATTTCCTAGATGCTCTGCTAGATCATTTCGAGTATTTAATGCAAGGTTTTCGAAGTCAGGACAAATCAGAGTGGCAGACAATCGACTCTCGAAAGACATTCGGTGGTACATATAATCAGCCAGAAATAGCGCTAGAAAACCGACTTCCTGAGCGGCATTAGGTAACGGAATGGTTTTTGTGTATGTCAAGAGCATTTGAGCAGCGGTATCTACTAATAGCGGGTGTACATTACGCAGAGTACGCAGTAGGGTACAGGGCGTACTTAATTGCATCTGCTGGCGTACTTGCATCCGCGAAAAATAGTGTGCAAGATGAGCGGGAAAGTTCTCCTGCGAATAATTGATGGTTAACAATTGTTCTGCGGTGTGCAAACAACCTTGTGTAGCAGCTTTGTTGTCCTCATAAAATGGAATACCGGACGGATAGATATCACTTATACAAGCAGTTTTACAAAAGAGTAATAGTGCAAGGTAAAATACCTCGGATGATGTGTAGGCGATTGCGGAATGGCGATTAATTTGTGTCGTAATCTCAACAGAGGCCGCATAGTCAGGGCTTTGAGAAATAAATTGGTATTGATTCTGCAGAGGCTCAATCAGATTACCGCGTTGGATCTGCTCGATTTGAATTAACATAAGAAGGAGTAATTCATAGACTTGGTAGCCATTTGTGTGCAAATTATGCTTAGGCAAAACACTCATTAAAGTCTTATGGACAAATTGCACATCCAAATATCGAAAGCCAGAAACCAAGAAATCAAGTGTGAGATACTCTACCTTAGAGACTTGCTTTATGCAAAATAAAATCAAACGGCGACGTCCTGTCTCCATGCCTGTAAGCAGCAATACATCGTGACGGCGATGTAGAGATAAGCCAAACTGTCGAAATAGTCTTCGAAGTCGATTCAAATCCTGATCGAAGGTGCGGTCGCTTACCATTAATTCCTGCATAAGAGTTTCAACCGGTATTTTTTCAAGCCAGAGAAAGTGACGCAGGGCATAGAGCATGCGATCTGTTGGCGTAAACGGTGTTGTATCAGTAGGGTACATTGCCACATAAGCGATAGAGGAGCCCGGTGCCCAGCGGTATCCACGAACTGATGATTCAATCATTACATCTGGACGCGACTGCAATTCGTGTATATAATTGCGGATAGTTCTGGTAGTAGTGTGGAGATAAGAGGCGAGCTCTTCAGCCGAATGCCAGCCCTCTGTAACCATCAAATAGGATAGAAGTCGCTTTATCCGAGTTTCTTTCATAGTGTCCCCCTCCTTTGACCTTTTTAGTATATCACATAAGAACGAAAGAATACAGATTATTTTCCTCTTTGTAGGAAAATAATCTGACTATTTATAGCGATGCATATCTGCTATACTAAAGTCAACATAAGCGATGCGCACGCTGGAGCAAATATTAAAAGGAGGATATCATGAGTAAAAACGCAGATTTAGCGCAGGCAATTCTGGACCGTGTAGGTGGAAAAGAAAATGTCGTAAACGCATACCACTGCATGACCCGTCTCCGCCTTACCTTAAAAGACAACGGCAAGGTGGAGCAAGAGTCATTGAAAAAGCTCCCAGGCGTGATGGGATTGTACGACAACAATGGCGAAATTCAGGTCATTCTCGGTCCCGCAGTCGACAATGTGTATGAGGAATTCGTCAAGATTTCCGGAGTACATCGTGAGGAGGCCATTCCCGAAAACGAAGATCCGGAACTTACTGCGAAGCCCCAAATAACGCCCAAGAGTATCCTGAAAAGTATTCTGAACGCATTCTCCGCATCAATCTCTCCGTTGATTCCGCTGTTTGTGGTTATCGGCATGGCGAATGTAGTAGCTGCGATTATCGGACCCACAATGCTGGGCCTTGTGTCCGATACTGACCCACTGTACACAAACTTCTACTATGTCGGACAGGCCATCATTTACTTCCTGCCCATTCTACTCGCCATGACGGCATCGAAGTTCTATAACACGAACCGCTTTATCTCGGTGGCGCTTGCCTGCATTATGTTATATCCAGATATACTAACGGCACTGGCAGGGGAGACGGGCTACACGGTATATGGCATCGCTGCTCCCAATGTCAAGTACAGTGGCCAGATTGTTCCTATTCTATTAGTTGTCTGGATTCAGGGCTACATTGAAAAGCTACTGAACAAGATCGTTCCCAACGCTTTGAAGGTTCTGCTAGTTCCGTTTGGTACGGTTGCCATTATGCTGCCGTTGGAACTTTGCTTCCTCGGCCCTCTCGGTTTCAACATCGGTAGTTTGCTTTGTGGCGCAGTTCTTGGACTGTATCAGGTTGCAGGTCCGGTTGAGACGATGATCGTGTGTGCAATGATTCCTTTCATCACAGCATTCGGTGTAGGGCGTCCCATCTTCTTCGCATGTCTGACGACCCTGATGACGACAGGTGTCGAATATGCCTACATGCCGGTTGCTATGGTTATGACAAACTTTTTGACAATGGGCTGCTGTGTAGGTTACATGATCAAGACGAAATCCAAAGAGCAGAAGCAGTATGCGTTAACTAGCTTAATTGCTAACGCCCTTGGCGGCGTATCGGAGCCAACGCTTTTCGGTATAATTTTACCCAATCCCAAAACATTCCTGCCTGTCGTCATTGGTGGCGCGGTTTCCGGTTTGTATCTTGGTATTATGAAAGTTGGTTACTTTTCCTTTGGCCCCTCGAATGTGCTGAGTGTGGTTGGCTTCGTCAGCGCCGAGAATGGCGCAAACTTCATAAACGGCTGTATTGCCGCAGCTCTCGCCTTTGTGGTAACACTGATTGCTATGCTTGTCCTGTACAAGGATAAGAATGAACCTCAGAAGGCTAAATGATTTTGCTTATAAAAATTATTACATAAAGGAGAACAGTATTATGAATAAGAATTCTATGATCCTCGCCAATATTGGCTCTGGCTCTTCTTATTTGCCAGATATTGCGGAAATGCTTATCGAGCGCCGCGAAACCCTCAAGGTCGCCGAGTGGCGCTTGATGGACATCGACGAGTACCGCTTAAACTGCACCGGAAAGTATGTGCAGAAGATGTTCGCTGAGGCCGGCATGTCCACCAAGATTACCCTGACAATGGATCTGGACGAAGCTGTCACGGATGCGGATTTCGTTATCACCACCATCCGCCCAGGTATGTCCGATGGCCGCAACATGGATGAAACGATTCCCTTCAAGCATGGTTTGATTGGTCAGGAAACTACGGCTCCTGGTGGTATGATCATGGGCTTCAAGACCATCCCGGCTATGCTGAAGATTGCAAAGGCCATCGAGAACCACGCAAAGAAGAGCTGCTACCTCATTAACCTGGCAAACCCATCTGGCATGGTAGGCGAGGCATTGGAGCGGCACTCTAATATCCACTACGCCTGCCTGTGCAACGGACCCAAGGTCATTCGCACTGCCATGAAGGCAATTTATGGCAAGGAAGATCCTAACGATGTCTTTGTTGAGGTCATCGGCCTGAATCACCTGATCTGGTGCAAGGTGTTTGTCAAGGGTGTGGATGTTACAGATGAAGCCTTTGAGAAACTGCTGGCATGGTCTGCCGTGAACATTCCAGCACTGCGCCGCGAGTTTGTTGAGCCGGCTCTGCAGAAGTTCATCGGATACATTCCTATGGGTCCGTATCTGGAGTTCTACTACGACTACGATACCAACTTCAATGACCTGCAGAACTACTCCGGCAACCACTGGGAGATGATGGTTGAACACGTTCGCAAGCATGTCGGTGACGTATTGGATGATCTGCAGGCTCCCGAACATGCTACCCGCGCTGAATGCGTGAAAATCATCGAGAAGCGCACTTTTGAACTGTACGAGAAGCTTGACCCGCGCGCCTATCAGCTGGCTTGCAACACTCGCGGCGGTAAGGGTTACGGCGAGGCTGGCATCACACTGATGAATGCCATGTGGAACAACACCAACGAAGTGTTCAGCCCCGATGTTGCCAGCATGGGTTGCATTCAGGAGTTTGATCCGCACTGCGTTTGCACCACTACTTCTCTGGTCAATGCTTCCGGCATTCATCCGATGTGTTTCGCCAAACTCCCCGGTCATATGATGAGCAAGATTTACGCCGCCAAAGAGTATGAGAAGCTGGCCGTTGAAGCCGCTGTCACCGGCAGCTATCATGCTGCGCTGGAAGCACTGGTTGCTAACCCGCTGGTCAATAGCTACTACAAGGCAAAGAGTGCTCTGAATGAACTGCTGGTTGCCGAAAAAGAATGGCTGCCCAACTTTGCTGATGCTATTGCTGCTCTCGAAAAAGGAGAAGAGCCTAACAACTGATTTGCCATATTCGCATTCCTCTGCCGAAGTCTTTCCACAATAGGGAAGGGCTTCGGCCCTTTGTAATATGAGGTTGATTATGTCCTTTGAGAAAACTTATGATGTTCATCATCACGTGTTTCCACCGGAAACACCGGTGCACCACTGGGATATTTATACAGACCATGAGGCCATGCAGCGATGTGGTGTGACCAATGTGCTACTTTCCTGTCCATTGCAAACTAATGCCAAGCTCGCTCATTATACCAACGAACTGTTGGCCGAACAGGTCAAGGTATACCTTAAACAGTATAAAATGCTAGCTGCGTTGGGTTATGATGATGTTCCTGCAGCGCTGGAAGAAATAGCATACGCGTTGGATGATCTACACGCCGTAGGTTTTGGATTGAATACCCATAACGAGACCATCTATCTTGGCAATGACTGCCTGAACCCGATTTTTGAGGAGTTGAATCGCCGCAGTGCCCTTGTGTTTCTGCATCCCTGTCACAATCGCGCCCCGGGCAACGAGAAATTGCTGTTCACGGGTAATGATTCAGTATATGAATACACCTTCGATACGACCCGCGCGGTGATGGACTTTGTATTTCAGGATAAAGTAGCACGCTGGCCAAATATTCGCTGGATCATGCCCCACGCAGGAGGCGCGATTCCGTTCCTTGCATATCGTATGTCCATTTCAGGGCAGTGGGGCTGCATACACCAAAGCGCTGAAGAGATTATGGCGGCACTGCGTAGCTTCTATTACGACCTGACGCTGAATGGATGTGAAACAAACTATGTGTTCATGAAACAGTTTGCTGGCGTTGACCACCTTGTCTTTGGCAGCGATTACCCATCCTGCCAAGAAACTATTATACAAGACAGTATAGATGCATTGCAGAGAACTAGAATATTTACCGAGGAAGAAAAGAAAAAAATCTTGTATAAAACAATTGAAAAACTTTTGCAGAAATAACCTGCTTGCCCTACTCCGAAAAGAGGATACAATAGAATTATAAAGGGATTGTACGCGGCATGGTTGAACGGAAAAGCTCATTTGTGATATGGGTTTGGCACCGAGCAGCTTTACCGGGGACAGGCATCTCGGCACACAGATCTACGATGTGACAGCGCTGCTGCACAAGGGCGAGAATGAACTTTTGATCGCTCTCGGCGATGGCTGGCACCGCAGCACGGGCGGCGTGGAAGGCAACCGTGATTTGTTTGGGAACACGCTGGGCGTGCTGTTTCAGTTGGAGGTGGACGGCCAAGTTTTCTGCGTTTCTGATAACACGATGCAGGCAACGTAATGCGGGCCTATCCTCCAAAACGATATGCAGCAGGCCGAGGTCTACGATGCACGACTTGAGGGCGAACTGACCGGCCGGCACGGTGTGCACTCTTACCGTGAGGATCTGTCCATCACCGGCATGAATACTGTGCCGATTCTGGAACACGAAGTGTTCCCCGGCAAGCTGCTGCAAACGCCCAACGGGGAGACTGTGCTGGATTTTGGACAGAACATCGCCGGTTATGTGGAAATGACGCTTACCGTCCGTACCGGACAAAAGGTCAAGCTGACCTGTGGCGAATCCTTGGACGAGAATGGCAACTTTACCCAAGAAAACTTTCAAGACCGCAGTCGCTACAAGGAGGGCGGCACCGCCCAAATGCTGGAACTTGTTTGCAAAGAGGGGAAAACCCATTTCAAGCCCCACTTTACGATTATGGGCTTCCGCTACGCCAAGGTCTAGACAGACGCCGATTTGACGAATGCCCTCTTTACCGCGCATGCAGTCTACTCCGAAATGGTGGTGACAGGCACATTTACCTGCGGAACTGCCGCGATGAATCAGCTTGTCAAGAACAGCATCTGGAGCCAAAAGGGCAACTTCTGCGATATCCCCAACGACTGGCCGACCCGCGAACGCGCAAGCTGGACAGAGGATATGGGTGTGCTTATTGAAACCGCGCTAACACTGATGGACTGCTACCCTGTGGTGGGGAAATGGCTAGATGAGTGTCGCCTGGACCAGTGCATGGGTGGCTGTATGGCAAACATTGCCCCGCCGAATACCCGAACTGGCTATATGACCCTAATGCTATGTATGTCTGCAGGGTAGGGCAACGCAGCCATTCTGGTGCCGTATGACCTATACAAACGAACAGGCGACAGCAAAATCTGGCGGACAACTATAAGATGATGCATCGCTGATATACTTTTTGCTGGGGCGCACGCAACAAACGACCAATGAGCAGCAGAGCGGTGATTACGCCAAGTTCACTGTTTTAAACGGATTGGACTACGGCGAATGGTGCGGGCCGGGCATTACCCCCCCCCATGCAAGCTGTGATGAACCCGCGCAAGAGCAGCGGCACTGCATATCTAGCCTACCCCGGGCGCCTGCTGGCAGAAGTAGCTGATGCACTGTGCAAGTACGACGATGCTGCCAACTATCGCGACACCGCTACCAACGTAGTGAAAGTATACCGCGCGGCATTTACCGAGAACGGTGTGATGCACTCTGACCGCCAGCGCGTTTTTGTGCGATGTGCTGGCAAAATACGGCTATGCGGACACTGCCTACAAGCTGCTTTTGCAGTCAGATGCCCCAGGTTGGCTGTATGAGGTCGGCGAAGATGCCACGACCGTTTGGGAAACCTGGACGGGTATTGACGAAAATGGCAAGCCGCACGAATCCTCGAATCATTACAGCTACGGTGCCATCTGCGGCTGGCTGTTCGGCGGCGTGTGCGGCATCCAGTACGCGGATGGTACACTGACGATTTTCCCTACGCCCGACAAATCGCTGGGCTATGCCAAGGATGCCTACGATTCCCAGGCTGGGCGCATCGTAAACGGCTGGCGGTATGACGGTGATGCTGTAACTTATGAGCTTGAGATCCCCGCCAATCTGACAGCCGATGTCACCCTGCCTGACGGGCGCAGGCTGACCCTTCCCCCGGAAAACACATAGTATAAGAGAAAAGCGCCTGCCCTTCCGTCAACTTGAGTAAGTCTATGATTATAAACAACTGCTCGTAAAAAATCAAGGATTTTGGGGAAGCGCAACACTTGATATGAGGTATGTTTTATGGTAAAATAAAAGTGTAATAAGAGTTCATATGATTTTGTTGAATCCACTGCGAGGAAGTGAATGCCAATGGAAAAGAAAAATACGGTAGATAATCAGCTGGCTCACACTTTGACCCAGACGGAGTTTGACGCGGATTACGATAAGACTGCAAAAAAACTGCTGGCTAATAAGCAGATATTGGCGCAGATTATGAAGGGCTGTGTAGATGAATACAGCGAATGTTCCGTAGAT
>UMIC01019593.1_pt1 | contig 9786 bp, 6 predicted proteins | sample 1965681 | NCBI WGS metagenome assembly UMIC01 (sample SAMEA4836114, study PRJEB28245) | human gut metagenome | biome: gut microbiome; material: fecal sample | place: Denmark | collected 2008
GCCCCCTTGGAGTCGATCCAGGATACGGTGACATCCGTTTTGCGGGACGTATACAGGTACAGTGTCGCATGGTCTCCGCCATTCAAGCCGTAGAGGGCCAGAGATTTCGCGAAAGCGTTATTCGGAAGCGCATAATCCGATCCCTTTGGGGTCAATCCGTCCATGGAGACGGTGCGGACGATTGCGGCCACAGGAGTGTCCGTTCCAGTCACCGTGGCATACAGCGCGTCTTGGCCGGAAGCAGCTGCGGAAAGATTCAGTACCGTTTCCTTGCCTGAGGCCACGGTCAGCGTCGATCCGGTGGAGAGCGCCAGCGCGCCGGATTTGTCGGAGCCCCAGATTCTGATGGTCACCGATGTGTCCTTGGCGGAGGGATTGGCCACAACAAGCTGTTGCGTCAAGCCGGTCTTCGTACCGGAAAGCAGGAACGCCTGTTTCAGCGCCGGCACGACGCAGGAGGCTGCTGATACGCCCTTCAAATCACCGTCCGTGGCCCATGACATCACTGAGGAAACCGCGCCGGTACCGTTCGAAGCCGTCAGCAGACGCGTGTCTTGCAATCGGGAGCCGTCATCGACATTGCCGGAAGCCACAAAGATGTCATCGGACGAGTCGTCTTTTTTGTCCAGCATCGACACGGATGCCGTCATGTCGGCTCCCATCGAGGCGACGGATGAATGGAACACCGAACCGAAGGCGGCGTATCTCGCGGAAGACGCGATATTGCCGTTGGATGCCTGGTATTCGCTATCTCCATAGGCATCGGTATCGGCAATGGTCATGCGAGACGGGCAGTACGTCTGCCGCTGCCGGGGGCTGACGGTACGACCCACCGAGGAGCGTTCCACCGTGGGCGTGTCCGCATGCAGCCATGATGGCCGGTATATGAGCGTCACGGCCATCAGGACCACGATGAGCAACACCGAGATTACGGCAAGCGCAATACGCAGAGGCGTATTGGGACGAGAATGTCTGCTCATGCTTCCTCCAGACCCTGACGACGAATGCGCGGAAGCGCCACCAGGCAATACGCTACAAGAACGACGCCCATGCACCACAGCCATGAACGACGCCACACACTTGAGCCGGCCTTATCAAGCCCGCTTCGATCGATATGCTGCTTGGATAGATCCTGAACCGTCAAACGATAATACGTGCCATTATCCAGACTGACGACATTCTGTGTCCCGTCGGAGGCTCCAATGTTCGAATTGAGCTGGTTCGAGGCCTCTCGCTGCGCTTTGTCGCCGTTCTGCTTGATAACGTAAATGCCGCCGAAACCCAACTTGCCAAGCTCGTTGATGGCATCGGAATCGGCATTGGCCAGCAACTGGGCGCAATCCTGCGCAATGGTTCTGCTGGACCCGTCGGAACGTCCCGAAACCACTTCGACGCGTTGCGCGGGAGAGCTGTCAATCAAGTCGCCACGACCGGTACGCATCACACTGTAGCTGACCGATTCGGCGCTATCGGCACGCAAGGCAAGCACGCGACGTGCATCATCCTGCCCAAGGAAATCGGTCGCCACCATCGGCAGTCCAGCATCGCTGGTCTTTACCTGGCTGTGATCGCATTCGACATAGTTGAATCCCGCACAGGCCACGACGGAGACGGCCAACAGGCAAACCAATACGGCACGACCCACATGCGAGGCAATCGACACTGCCTTCGAGCCGCGTCCTTCGATTTCGACGGCGCCGGTCTTCTCATGCTGTCTCAGCATGACGAAACGTCGAACCGCGCCGCCCGACATCATGCAGATGCAGGCGAGCAAGCCCATCATCGCATATGTGGTTCCCGGAAGCATGGAACCGGAGACCGGACCATCCACATCGACGGCCACCGCAATCGCCGCGGACAGCAAGGCCGTCGCCAATCCCGCGAACACGGCGACCCACATCATACGGGACACGCGCAGCACGAAAGGCAACACCAATGACACCGCGGCCAGCAATACGATCAACGCCAGTATGGAAACCGCCACATACCGCCATGCGCCACCGTCGGCGCCGATGCCGAACACCCGCAGCAACAGATCGGACAGATTCGCGACGACCGGTTTGCCATCATGCGCGGAGGAGGGCAGCATGACGCTGCCGAACAGCTGACGCCATGTACCGTCGGAAGCGAAACGAACGGCATTGACCAACGTCGGCGCGCATACGAACGCCGCCGGAAGCGGAATCAGAAGCAACGCGGGCTTATGGGAGCGGACGAACAGCAGGAATCCCAGGAAGGTGAGCATCAGCGGCAGCAACAACTGCGGCTGCGCGGCGACGACCGGAATGAAACACAGCGCCGCAACCGCCGCCGCCTGGACCGACGCGTGGGGATTGACCAGATCCTCCGTCCGATACATGCCGACCGCACGGAACGAGAAGGCGAAAGCGGCCGGAAGAAACACCATGACCGTCAGCATCGTGACATCCGCGTCATCATAAAGTCCCATGGACAACGCCAACGCGAACCACGCCAACGCGACCACGCAGCGCACCGCATCCGAGCGGGTGAAGATGCCGGCCAGCGCCCAGAAGGAAAACACCATGAGCGGGGCTGCAAGGAAGAACATCAGTCCGACAGCTCCGGCAACATGTCCACCAGTGAGCACCGACGCCAGCGCAAGCACCAACAGCCATGGCGCGTTAGGCGCACTGATGCCCGTGCCTGAGGCATACGACCATGACGTGGTCGCGGTATGAAGCAACTGGGTGAAGCTCGCGCCCGTGGGCAACAGCTGTGCGGAATACATCGACGCACCCGAACATACGGAACGAAGCACGTCCCAATACAGCACGACTATCCATATGCCGGCAATCAGCGCCGCGCCGAAGGCCAATCCCCATCTACGCAGCAACCGTTTACGCAGATGGTCCTTCTCAAGAGGACTGAGCAGCACGAAATCACTCTGGTCGCGCAACGCACGGCGACGGTCGAGCCATTCCCTGACCTGCCGATGATTCGCAGACAGCGTGGATAGCGATTTAAGCGTGACCTTGCTTTGCCTGCGCAACCGCGCATGGGCGCGCCAAGCACCCCGCAGACGCAGCAGCGCACGCCACGGCATCGCCAGCTCGCAGCATGCATGATACGGCTGTTTGCGCGCCAAGCAAAGCACGGCCAATCCCAACGACTGGATGATGGACCACAGCCAAAGCAACGGCCACCATGAACGGTGCATGTCAGTGTACGCGTATTTGGCATTCGCCTCGCGTACGGCAAGATACGGATCGATGCGACCGTCCTCGTCTTCCACAGGGCGCCCGTTCTTGGAACGGATTCCTTCGAATCGGGCTCTTCTGTGGGCGATGCGAGCCTGGGGAACCACTACGACACGCCCACCGCCAAGACATATGCGGCGGCACAGGTCCGTGGATTCCGCGAAGGTGCCGAACCAGGGGTCAGCCCCTTCGAACGCACGCAACGTAGCCAACGGCACCAACGCGCCCGATAGGGAGACCGACAGCACATCCTGACGCCCGTCATATTGCTCCTGGTCAGGCTCGCCGTCGACCACCAAGGAAACGACATCATGGTGCCCGGCATACAAACCCACATTGTGCAGGTTCTTCGCCTGCCAATCCAACTGCTTGGCACCGAGCAGCGCGGCTGTCGGCGTGTTTCTCCACGCATCCAGCAACGTCTCGAAGCACCGGTCATCCGCCGGCCGCGAATCGTCATGCAAGGTCCACAACGCGCGGATGCCGGCATCAATGCCGATCTGATCCATCGCACGCGTTACAGCGTCCATGAAGGACGCCGCCTGCTTCACTCCCACCAGAATGACCCTCACCGTTTTGGCTTCCGGCACTTCCGTAAGCACATCCTGTGATGAGTGAATGACATCGAAGGTCATCTGCATGGGCTGCTCAATCTGCCCCGTGCAATCGGCGATAACGATCATTCCTGGAAGCATGCGCTGCGCAAGCACCGCTCCAACGGTAGAAGCGAGGAATCGAAGGTCATGCTGCGCGGTGATCACCGCAGCCACGGACATATCGACGTCCTGCCGATGCGTATACGGTCTGCTGTTCAGCACATCGGTCACGATTGTCTGGATATCGCTGCTGGCGTTAGAATTCATAATTTAAGTGTACGCACGGGACGCACCATGCCTTCAAGCCCGTTCCTTGTGCTCTTTTTTGTAGCGACGACGCTCACGCTCGCTCATACCGCCCCAGATACCGAAACGCTCATCATGGTCGATGGCCCATTCCAAGCACTGTTCACGGACTTCACACTGGGCGCAAACCCTCTTCGCATCCCTGGTGGAACCGCCTTTTTCCGGGAAGAATGCTTCGGGATCGGTCTGCGAGCACAGCGCTTTGTGCTGCCAAGACACGTCATCATCCCGCTTGAACAAACCCCACAGTTCAGCAAGCGGATTCTCAGAAGACTCATCAGTCACGCCCCACATGAGTCCTCCCATAATTGTGTGCGCACCTTTTATGCGCATACTTTCACACCGCTTCAAATTACACACACGCAATGTAATTTTGTCAAGTTTCCCCGTGTCAATGCCTATATTTCAGAAAATCCATGCTAAAGCTCAGCCCAATCTGGGGTCTACAGTCGCAGAATCGGTGAAAATCGGCCATTAACCCTATAATTGCCCATTTGGATAGTGGTAGGTTCTAAAAGCATTGCGTCAAACGCGCATCTCAATCAGGAAGGCAACACCGTGGCAACGTCATCAACCGGCAATAAGCTTCCTAACATCAATGGTCTTCAGGATGCGAAACCACGTCACAGCCTGGGATATCGCGTGCAGCATCACGTCAGGACCGCAGTCGCCGCGGCAATCGCCGCGACTCTGGTGTTCGTCGGCACTGCAGCTGCCGCTACTTGGATGGACGTCAATGGCATCATCAAGAACAATTCGGTCGACGTGATCGGCCAGGGTTCCCTGAATACGGACGCATCCATCATCGATCCGAACTCCGGCAAGCCGATCGAGTTCGTGCTGATCGGACAGGATTCCCGTGACGGCGCGGAGAACCAAGCCATCGGAGGCAGTTTCGATGACGTCATCGGCAACCATCAGGCCGACACCGCCATGATTGTGCAGATCTCCGCCGACCGCAAGGAAATCAACCTGGTCTCCATTCCACGAGATTCCCTGGTGGACGTGCCTCAGTGCGAAACGTCGAAGGGCACGATTCCCGCACAGTATAACGTCATGTTCAATTCCATCTTCGCAGGTGCCTACAAAACCGGCGGAGATCTCTCCTCGGCGGCCAGCTGCACGCTGAACGCCGTGAACAGTCTCACCGGGTTGAATATTCAGAACTTCATCGTCGTGGACTTCGCCGGCCTGGTCAAGATGATTGATTCAGTCGGCGGCGTGGACCTGTGCATTCCGCAGAACGTCAACGACCCGTACACCGGACTCAATCTCGACAAGGGCATGCACCATCTTGACGGCGTTGCGGCGACGCAGTACGCCCGGATCCGTCACGGCATAGGAGACGGATCCGACACCTCGCGTACCACACGTCAGCAGTATCTCATCAAGCAGCTGATGAGCGAGGCGCTCAGCAAGAATCTGTTCACTGATACCGCGCAGCTGTACCAGCTGGCGAAATCCGCGCTGAAATCGCTCAACATATCCCAAGGCATGGCTGATACCGCGGCTTTGGCGGGACTTGCCATGAGCCTGAAGAATTTCACCATGACCAACCTGCAGACCCAGACCGTCCCCGTGGTCCCAGCACCGTCCGACCCCAACCGTTCCGTCTGGACCGACGAAGCCGACAATCTCTGGGAGAAGATGCGAGCGGGCAAGCCGATTTTCGATACCGCCGATTCAAACTCGGGCGACTCCTCCGACACCAGTTCAGATAATTCAGCCAGCTCCGACGATTCCGGCACGACCGACAGCAACCAGTCGGACACCACTGCCGAGACTCCCGATCCCGTCACGGGACTGATCACCAAATCCGACGGCACGTTGGTCGATCCAAGCACTGGCGGCACCGTCGACCCGGATGACGGCTCCATTCATGACGCGACCACGGGCCAGTATATCGGCCTTGCGGATCGATACCTTAATGCGACCGTATGTGCCGTTCCGGCAAAGAACTGACGTAGACCACGCAATCACGTCCCCTTTCAACGTATGACGCAGGGACGAATCTTTTTGGAGGAACCATGAGTGAAGGCAAAGGAGCAAAAGAGCCTACGAGCGTGCCACCAAGTTTCATTCCGTCATCAGGACGCAAAAAAACCATGCCGTCCACGGATTCCTCCCGCTCGCAAAGCGCACCGAGCCAGCCAGCGAGTTTCGCACCGGCGAAACGTTCCGACCATGCATCATCCGTAAAACCGGCCAAACGCACGGCGCGTCCTTCTTCCTCGGTTCCGCAAAGCTTCCAGCCTGCGGCACGGGCAACGAGCGAGACAAGGAGAAACCCTTCATCATCTCCGGTGTCCTTCGCTCCAGAACATACCCGCACGGCCAATCCAACGCAGCAGTTCCGGGGGTCATCCTCCGTCTCCACGGCGCTCCGATCTGTTCCATCCTCTCCAGCGACGGCTTCCGTGCCAAAAAGAAGACCTCGCGTCGGACGTATCGTCCTTTCCATTTTCCTTGTACTGATTCTCGCACTGGGAATAGGGGTATTCTCCGCTTGGAACTGGGTCGATGACCAGCTCAACAAACAGACCTGGCTGACATCCAAAGCGGACACCGCCGGCGAAAGCTGGCTTATTCTTGGCTCCGACGAACGTGAGGGCACCATCGGAGACGCCGGCGACGTCGAAGGTTTCAGAACCGACACCATTCTTGTACTCACCAAGCCGAAGACAGGATCGTCCTCGCTGATTTCCATTCCTCGCGATTCCCTGGTGGAAATCGATGGGAGCTATATGAAGATCAACGCCGTGGCGCAGCTGTACAGCCGCAAACAGTTGGTCAACGAGGTGGAGGACATCACCGGCCAGAAAATCAACCATGTGGCAATGGTTCGCTTCGGCGGACTCGTCAAAGTGGTCGATGCCTTGGGAGGCGTGGACCTATGCTACGACCAGAATGTGAATGACCCTTATTCGGGTATGAACTGGACCGCCGGATGCCACACCGTGGACGGCAACACCGCTTTGGCGTTCTCCCGTATGCGATATGCCGATGTGCAAGGCGATTTCGGCCGTGCCGCACGTCAGCGCCAGGTGATCAACGCCATCGTCAAGAAGGGCGCTTCCAAACAGACGCTCACGAATTTCAACAAGACCAAAAAGGTCGCCGCAGCGGCGTTGAGCTCCGTAACCGTGGATGAGAAAGCATCGACTTCCTCTCTGCTTCGGATGGCGTTGGCTTTCAAAAGCGCCTCAGGCAAGGATGGCATTTCGGGAAGCGTGTATTGGACCGATCCGGACTATTACGTCGATGGGGTCGGATCGTGCGTTCTGCTGGATGACGCGAAGAACATCCAGCTTTTCTCCGAACTCTCACACGGCACGCATTCCGCAGGAACCGTGGGCACGCTGGCCGAACAGCAAAACTGACGACACGCCGGAGGATGTGGATAACCCACATTCTCCGACCACAACCCTCATATTGGCTTGCGGCATGCCGCCGCTCTTGCCCATGCTGGCCGTATGAACAAAAAGGCCCCTCACCGTATAAGCGAACAACATCTCACTGTATTGAGTTGGAGCGCGCCTTTGCTGGCGCAGCTCATCATGCTGATTGTCATGTGTATGCAACGTCATTGGCTCTATGCGGCGATGCTCGCTCCGAGTCTGCTCGGCAGCGCATTGATGCTCATCACCATGATCATGCGCGTCAGGCATGAAGAAACGAACAGCAACACCATTACTGGAAGCGATTCGCCGGTTCCAACGCATCATAACGGAAACGAAATCGACCATGCTCAGCTTTTCGCCGACATGCCGTCCATAAGTTTTGAGCATCTGCATGGCCTGGACAACGACCCGCTCATATGGCGCACCATCGTGCGTAATTGGCTTGTCCGTTCCCCAACGAACGGCATCGGCATGTCAGAACATGGCATATTCCATATAGATCTGGCATCATCCGGACCACATGCCATGGTCGCGGGGACCACAGGCTCGGGGAAATCCGAACTGCTGATCAGTTGGTGCATGGCATTGGCGATTCGGCATAGTCCTCAAACCCTCCATTTCGTCTTTCTGGATTTCAAAGGAGGATCGACCTTCAACGCTTTGGAGCGTCTGCCGCATACCGTGGGCAACGTCTGCGATCTTGACCTCGCCCATGCCGTCCGTGCGCTGAACGCCATAGAACAAGAATTGGCACGCAGGGAGGCCTTGGTAAGTGCCGAACGCGTTTCCAGATTCGACCAGCTTTCCCATCCCCCTGCACGGCTCGTGGTGGTCATTGACGAATTCCATGCATTGCGCGACCGTCTACCCGACTATATGCAGCGACTCAATCGATTGGCGTCGCTCGGACGCTCTTTGGGTATGCATCTCATCGTATGCACGCAAAATCCCATGGGTCAGGTCCATGCCGATATGAAGGCCAACATATCGCTGAGCATCTGCCTACGCGTCACCGACCAAATGCAATCGAATGAACTGATCGGCACCAAGGATGCAGCTTTGATTCCACCGGCCTTCCCCGGTGCCGCTTACTGTCATGACGGTCAACGCACTGTTCCTTTCCGCTGCAGCGCGGTCCATGACATTGATTCCTTGGTGCATGCCATCAACACCGCATCGGCATTCAGCGGCACCACCAATCCCTCCCCTTTGTTCTCCGCGCCGCTCGCACCACATGCAGGCAAAGACGATTTGACGGCGCCACAGCGAGAGGCATGGCACCATGTGCCTTTTGCTTTGAGCGACGACGGTGTACTCATCTCCACCGCATTCCTTGACGTAGGACACGGCAACATCGCCGTGATTGGCGCATGCGGAAGCGGCAAAACCAATCTGCTGCTCTGCTGCGCCAGCCGTCTCTATGAATCCGGTCGCTGCACCATCCGGTTCACACGCAAGACGAACAGCGAATGGACCACCGACGACGGCAGAACATCGCCGCAGCACGAACGCACCATATGGTTCGTGGATGACGCCGACGAATTGCTCTCCCCTTTCGCAGCCATGCCCGAAGCCGATAAGCTCAAGACCGCACTCGCCGATCCGTCCGTCACGGTAATCGCAGCTGTGGAAAAGCCGCAAAGCACCCTACTTGAACGTTGCCTCACACGTGTTGCGTTTCCTTGCGGAGAGAGAGCCACCGATGTGATGATGGGGATTCCCAGCGCGGTTCTCGACGGTTTCGGCGTCGATGACTATGCCATTGCCGGGCGTGGGGTCTTCATCCAACAAGCACGGGCATGTCCCGTGCAATGCGCGGAATTCCAAGGATTCTAAAAAAACTTGGCTTCTTTTGCGAAAAAGTCTTGAAAAATCATCCGATTCGTGGTTATCTAAATAACGGATAGAACGCCACTTATGGCAAGAGGAAGGCGATTACATGAGCAGTGCTTTCGATTGGCGAGCCAAGGCCGCGTGCCGGGATAAGGATCCGGAACTGTTTTTCCCGGTCGGCAACACCGGTGCCGCCTATCAGCAAATCGAAGAAGCCAAGGCCGTTTGCCGTACCTGCAAGGTGATTGACGCGTGTCTGAAATGCGCGCTCGACACCAATCAGGACTACGGCGTTTGGGGCGGTCTGAGCGAAGACGAGCGGCGCGCGCTCAAGCGGCGCGCGATGCGTGCACGTCGCTCGCAGGCCATGCAGATGCAGGTCTGATTCTTTTCAGGGCATATGGAAGGGCCGGTCGGATTCGATGGAATCCG
>UMIC01003666.1_pt1 | contig 9666 bp, 12 predicted proteins | sample 1965681 | NCBI WGS metagenome assembly UMIC01 (sample SAMEA4836114, study PRJEB28245) | human gut metagenome | biome: gut microbiome; material: fecal sample | place: Denmark | collected 2008
TTTTTGGAAATGAATTCGATTGCTTTTTCTTCGTCTTCTGACAGTCGGATGGTATATTCCTTTTCTCTTTATTTCTTATATTCAACTAATCTTTTTAAAAGTTCTTCCTTTTTCCTCATATTCGTCACCTGCACATAATAATTATCCGCATCCATTACAATTCCCTTATAATTTTCTTTCACTTTTCCAAGACGATCTCCTTGCTTAATCACATAATGATTGCGTATAATATATTGTAAATCCTCATGAGTGATATAACCTGATATTTCAAATTCCCATTTCATACTTTTTAGAAATTCCAATTGTTCTGCGACATCCAACTGCCAGAAATCTGGTTTTCTTTTAATAACATCCTCAATATTAGGTCTAATTCTCATCAAAACAATTTCATCATATACTCCTGTATTTGTGTCTTCATTTGGAATATAATTCCCATTTTCATCCCAATCTTTTGTTTCAAGCAATAACAATTGTCCAAAATATTTTGTTGATTTTACAGCTATTTTATTATTATTACACGCAAGATCGACCGTATCCCACTTACCTTTTCCAAATACACTAAAATCAACCCCGCTTGTGTCCAAATGGTATCCCTGTAAATATTTATGTAATGCAGATTCAGTCATTTTACCTTGAAGTGTATTCACAAATTTTTCTTTTTCACTTCTTTCTTTTATACCTCCACTTCTTTTTCCTCTATGATACCCTTCTCCCCAGACCATTCTATTTGCAAAATCTACACATCGTGTAATTTCAATATTATTTAAAACGCCATCTGTCTCAAACTCTTTTGTATATACGAATCCATATTTATGATCTTCTACTTTTTTCAAATAATAAAATTTTGACACACTATACCATCTCCTTGGTTTTATTCTATTTCTTCCAAATCGTCTCCTGTTTCTTCAAATTTTTGCTCCCAGACGATATCATCTATCACTTTTACGCATTCATCCAAATGTTTCTTAATATCTTTTCCCCAAAATCTAACAACCGTCCAGCCTTCGTAAATCAATTCTTTATTAATTTCTTCATCACGCTTTCTATTATTCTCTATCTTTTTCACCCAATACTCTGGATGTGTCCCTTTTTCTAATCTTGGTTTCAATACTTCCCAATCTTTTCCATGAAAAAACTCACTATCACAAAATATCACTATTTTATATTTGCTTAAGACTATATCTGGCTTTCCTGGCAGTTTCTTATCATTCTTTCTATATCGGTATCCTTTCGCCCACAATGCTTTCCTCAGTCTGACTTCTATTTTCGTATCCTTACTTTTTATATTCTTCATATTTTTATGTCTTTGTTCTTTTGTAAGGTTATCCATGTTGTTTCACCACTTTATTTACACAATATTATATTAAATCCATCGGCGGATTCTCATCATCTATCCAAATAAATTCTAAATGAATATCTTCGGATGTTTTCGTTTTATACAAACGCATCCCATTAATTCCGAGTTCTTCCAATCTTTTTTCTGTCAACGGCTCATAATCCTTCAACCGAAAAATTCCCTTTAAAATCCATTCTCCCAAAAAAGTTTGTTTATCTACCGATTCTATTGCTTTTCCGTCATCTTGTGCTATAAATGCCGGAAGTGCATCTCCTGATGGTTCAAAGATTAAATTAAATTTTCTTTGATCTTTAGGTAATTTCAGTTTCTTCGAATTTTCTTTAAATGTACCTATCCCTGCTCCAAAAAAGTCGGGATGCATATCATGAAATTTTCTTGCTTTTGGTATTGGAATATACATTTCATTTTTCGGTCTATATAGTAACCTTCTTATTTCAGCTTCGAACTCTTTATTATTTCCTTTTCTAACTATTTCAATAATACTATTACGTAAACGCTCCTTCTGCTTTCGATCCTCATTATTTATTGCTTTTGTCAAAAAATACGTCTGTAACATATTCTTTGTTTCACTTAACAACTTCTTGTCTACACTTTCTTGATGCTTACTCTCTACTTTATTTATCTTTCCCTCTCTTGCATCTGTTCCCATCTTTGAACCAACACCAAAGAATCCGTTAAACCCAGAATATCTATGTACTTCTATTTTCCAAGCATATGACTCTCTTATATTATCTCTTCCGACATTTGTATCCTTTTTTATTCCATATATCTTATCAGCTATGTCCGAAAATAGTCCATACGCATCTTCTGCATACTTAACATTCCATGTATCTAGCACAATCCCATTATTATTAAATTTCATATACAGTTGACTGTCTGCTGAGGTATATTTATATTCATGTTTTCCATCTGTAAAAATGAAATTTGCAGGATTTTTCGCACTAGAACAGCCAATAATTTCTATATTTGCAACATCAATCAAATCATACTCTGTTTCTCCTACATATATTTCCGGTGTCTGTCCTTTTGATGATGGCATAAGCACATGATAAACAGACTCAACTTCGTCTTCATCTTTTACTTTAAATCCCTGTAAATTAGCTCTAGATGAACAGATCCTTTCATTTCGAAGTATGGAAATTTTAACTGCTAATTCTTTATACAGATCTTTATTCACAAGATCTATCTCACTCTTTTTCTTTAATGTTCCATTCTCATTTTTTGCATTTTTCTGCATTTGATTTATTATTGACGACCATTCATTTAGATTGGCCTTAAACTGTGCGACTTTCTGATCACCTGATCCAATTCCAAATGTTTTTATTCCAATTAAATATTTTTTCAAACGATTTCCAATATTCTTTCCATTAATTGCTACGTCATAAGATGTATTTCCAATATCTTCCGCAGAAGCGTGAAATGCTTTTTGAAAAATTGTTTCTTGATACTTAGAATTAATAATCGGTGCTGGTATTTCATCATTTTCCTCATTTTTTTGCGAAAATAATTCTGTCAAACTGGCAAATGCCAATATCATTCTTTTATACTCTTCTTTTTCATTTTCCGGTAAATCCTTCCACATAACTTTCTCCTTTTATTCACGAAAAGGCAGAACACACAACATCTGCGTATCCTGCCTTTTCCTTATTCAACTACTTTCTTAATATTTTCTGCAATTCGTTCAATTACAGAAACACACACACTATTTCCAGCCTGTTTATACAAACGTGATTCACTCATATTTCCTGGCAATTTAAAATCCTTAGGGAATCCCTGTGCATTAAAACATTCTCTCGGCGTCATCTTACGAATACGATTATCATCCGTATGAATCAGACAAACATTATGTCCGCCTTCTCCCTGATTCGCTGTCAATGTTGGTACAACGCCGGATTTATTTTTTCTCACATATTTTCTCCGCCACTGATAAATGGCCGGATTTGATTTTTCATCATCCTTCATAGCTTCTACCAGCTGTTCATAGATATCCCCTTTATATTTTCCTTTTACATAATAATATTTGTCATCTACTTTTGATGAAAAATCAATAATATCTCTTACCGTTCTTTTAAGAGGAATTGATAATGGCCAATGAAATTTATCATAATCTTCTTCTTCACGAAATGCAACGATATAGATTCTTTCTCTATTCTGCGCAACATTTCCATAATGCATCGCATTCAACACCTGCGATGTATACTTATATCCTAAAAGATCTAACTGCTCACAAATTACTCTGAATGTATTTCCATTATCATGTCCTACAAGATTCTTTACATTCTCAAAAAAACATATTCTTGGGCGTTTATCTTCAATTATTCTTGTTAATTCAAAAAATAATTCTCCCCGCCCTTTTTCATCGTCAAATCCTTTACGATACCCCGCAATACTAAATGCCTGACATGGAAAACCGGCCAGCATTACATCAAACTCTGGTATTTCTTCAGATTTCACTTCTCGAATATCTCTAACATCTACTTTTATATTAGGAAAATTCAATTCAAATGTTTTAGATGGATATGCATCAAATTCATTTGCATACACTGTTTCAAATCCATCAGATTCTTCAAATCCTAAATCTATTCCGCCAACTCCTGCAAAAAAAGAAGCACACTTAAGTTTATTCACACAAAATCCACCTTTCTTAGTTTGCGGCGCGCCGCAAACTAAATATATCATTTTTTAATTGAACAATCAATAATGTTTCGAACAAATTCCAAACTACTATTTTCTAACTCTATACAAATTATTTAAACAACACATGAAATCTTGTTTTTTATACTTAATTCATCCTCTATATCATAATCTTAATAACTCATATATAAGCCCTCATTGCTTTGTTTAATCGACAAAAACCTATCCACAAATAAATTTGTCCGTACGCAGCGCATACTACGTCATAATGTAAAAGCAAACTATAACTATAGGAACAATCCGAAAGTTTTCTATAAGCGTATATCTTTTTTATGTTCCAAATTATTCTTCCACATATACAAATGATTGCGGTGCATTTTTCACCCCATAATCCATTAATTTTTTTGGTGACTTATATTTTTTTATACTCTTTAACTTATATGCGACAGCCTGTTTTTTTCCTTTATAATACTCATCAAAAAAATGTTTTTCTACTCCAGAATACTCTTTTGTTTTTTCCCACAACTTTTCCGGTCTTTCAACGAGTATATCTTCAATTTCAGCTTCTCCAACAATTTCCATTACCGGAAATGTTGAATAAATAATTATTTTATTCACCTCTCGTTTACACAAATTTTTCCTAAACTCATACTTTTTAGTTCCATTAAAAATATTCTCTACATATTCTGGATTAATTGACAACAATATAGAACACATATTATTTACTGCCTTTCATTCATTTATTTAAAATTATATACGATTAAACATATTATTTCAAGAGCGCATCGAACTTTTGTTCTATCCGTTGATTATTCCTCTCACTTCTCCCTTTTGAGCAATTTTTAGAAATTGATTATCATCTAGTTCAAAAAATCCCCAGTACTGATCTCTTAATAATCCTATCTCTTCAATTAAATCATGCCTTATAATTCTTTTTTTTAATGCACAATTATATGTCATTTTTATTGCTTTACATCCGCCTCTTTGATACCAATATCTTAAATCTTCTTTATCAAACAAACTATATTTAGATGCATAATTATAGAATTCTTCAAAAGAAAAAAAATCCTCCTGTTTTTTAACACTTTCCACAACACAAATAGATGTAGCAACAGCAGAATATTCCGCAGACCTTCCATATTCTGCTGTTCGATATAAAACAACAATATCTCCATACTTTAACTTTTCAACTTGATTCATAGTGCATATATAAATCTTATGAATTGAATTTGTATGCGACACATCTGTAATTATATTTTTATTTTCTGTTTTCAAAATCGAATCAGGAAACATAATCGAATGATATTTGGGATAAATACTTAATAAATATTTCTTTGAATCAATTATATTTAAGTTAGGAAAATCCATATTAATATTTCCTGTTATTTGTCGCATTTTTTTTAAATAAACATTTTCTTTTTGATCACCATTCCCCTTTGTTCCATAATATTCAAATCCATACTTATTAATTAACTCAATAAGTACTTCATACTTAGGAAATATTGTGACATAACAAACATCAACGTCTTCACTGACTGCATAATCCATTATTACTTTTATAAATTGTTCACCCATTTTAGTTCCATGAGCATTTATTTTAAATGTTCCAACCTTCAATATTTTACGTGCTTTAATTACCGGCTCAACATCTAAAACATAATTATGTTCTATTTTCATATATAAAAAACCAACAATCTTTTCATTATTATATTGAATATATGCATTCTGATCGCCTTTTTTATAAAACCATTGCTCAAAATTTCGATAGTCCAATTTTAAAGAATCGAAAAAACAATCGCTTAAATCAATTTCATTAAATTTCTGCCTCACAATATTAATCACTCTAATCCTCCACGTTCTTTAACCAAGAAACAATTCCTTCATATTCATCCTTTGGTGTAATTCTTAATATATTCATACCATATTTTTGTTCCAATTCATTTGCATATATATTTTCATTGTTTTGTAAACATTTTATCGTCTCTATAGCCAACAACTGTCTATCACGATTCTTTATTCTCTCATATATAGAAGCCGGTTCATCTTGAACTAAAATAATATTAGATATTCCTGTTTTATGAAAAAACTCAATAGGAATTCTCTCCACACTATTAGTTGCATTTAGTAAGCACAAATGACCATCCAAAATAAAACTATTCTTTCCATTCTTCATTTCATTTTTTATTGATTCAACGAGAATTTGCTGATTTATTTTTACATTTCTTACTTTTTTAAAACCGGCATCATCCGAAAGCTTATATTTCTCAATCAAACCGCTAGCCGAATATATCGTATACTCGCTTAAATCTGTTTTTATGGCTTTTAAAAGAAAACTTTTTCCTACACCATGAACTCCTGATAATAATACCGCTTTCATATGTATTCTCCCTCTTCTTAAATATCGTCCTTGACTAAAGTCGCATTTTTTTCCAAAATGGTTTCTATTTTATAGCATCTTTTTTCTAAAACATCAAAGTTAGTTCTAATAACACCATATTCCTCTTCTTCCATTTTCTCTTTATTAATTGCACCTGTACAATATATTTCTTTTGTTCCCCACTTCTGATATTTTTGTATAGTTTCTCTTTTCGGAATTGAACCCTTCCGATATACGGTTGACGTTGCAACGCTAGGCGCATTAATATTTAAAGAACGCATTCTATCAACGATTAACGTGCCGGTCAACGATCCATGATGAGGAATTTTCATATAATCTATGGGAATTTCCAGCTCAAAATCTTCTAATAATCTAAATGTTGGATTTTCTACATCCCCACCTAGTAAAATATAATATCTTCCTATGTTAATCATTAGTCCCATTGAATATAAATTTCCTTGTTCATCTTTATTCATTAATTTTCTTTCCGCTAATATAGTTGAATTCGGAGCAAAACTACTAATTTCAAATAAATAACGGGATGTACCTGTGCACACCAACTTTTCCAATATAGTATGATTTTTAGCATATTTAATCGTAACACGCTCTTTTTTCTTCGATAAATGAATATCTTTTAAAACTTTGTAGATTTGTGCTGATTCTTCACTATACAATCCATAATCACTTGGTTGAATATCTGTAGTCCAAAATTTTGTATTTGAAGTACAATATCGATTAAATATTTCATCCAATCCCTTCGTATGATCATCATGAGGATGTGTCCAACATACAAAATCAAGTTCTTTTATGCCTTTTTCATTCAAAAATTCGGCAACATAATTCCTTTTATTTATCTTATAACAATCAATTAATCCCGAATATACTATCTTACCATCTGCCAAAATATAAAAAACAATACTTTCGCCTTGTTGCTTATAACCAATTAAATTTATTTCGAATTCTAATGAATTTTCATAAAATAAACATTGCATTATTTTGAAACCAACCTACTAGTAAATTTCTGATTTTTTCCTCTTGATTTTCCTGAAATGATCTCATTATTCTTTTTTATCGTAAATTCCGAAGTAAATTCTTTCTTTTCTTCTTGTTTTTGAAGAACCGTATATTTACTATGATACAAACTTATAAAATCAGTCATTTTTCATTACTCCCTTTACCAAATTCGAGTCAAATGTGCCATCCATTAATTGTTGCAAAAATTCTTCTGTGATAGAATCCCTATATAATTCAAAAAGAATATCGTTCATATTCTTCACACAAGACTGATTTTGGATTATTCTTTTCACCTCTTCGTCTCCCAACAAATACAAATCTGCATCCAAATTTATCTGATAAGCATCTTTTTCCTCCATCTTGCCATGTACAATTGTCCTCGTCAAATTTAGATTATAATTTTCAATAAACATATGGTCTGTGTGCTCTACCGTTTTAATTCTACTATTTTTTCCAAATCTATATATTTGATAATGCGACTTTTCAAAATAATTATTTATTGTATTTATATCAAACAAAAAACATTGATTAATTTTTCTCAATCCAAATCGTAAACAATAAAAATATGGGATTTTCTCCATTACAATTTTCATAATATAAATCAAAGTTTTACAATACTGTAAACAATCTACATACTTTGTTTTATCAATCGAAATAACCGCAAACGTTGACGAGATCTGAAATTCGACCTGTGGATCTCTATTTTTGAAAACATACACTTTCTGTTCTCTAACATTCTTCGCAAACAGTCCCTCTTTTTCAATCAATTCAGGATCATCAACATCAAAATCCATTTTTCTAGATATCTCAATATTTTTGGATATATATCCATTTTCCTCTTTTCTTAAATAAATTCCGATTTCACTAATTATAGAATCTAATTCACTCTCATCCATTCCTTGAAAATCAAATCTTATAATGATCTTTTTCAAAAAATTATACTTTATGTCCGCTCTATTGATATCTGACTTCACCACTCTCAGCACCTCTCATTTTATTTACTTTATTATACCGCAATTCATATTCTTCGACTATATTTACCTTATAATTTTCAAAAATACTTTTTATTAAATGAATTCATAAATTACATCCTCTGCTCATAATATTGGGTTGATAAAGATAAAAATGATGTATTATTTTCCTTATTATCGTTTTCTCTTTGCCCCAATGAATTTAATAGAAACTATGCGCGACAAATGAAGAATATTTTTATAAAGTATCGTAAATATGTCCGAATTGCATTTGTGTATTGTATAATCATACTTCACAGCCTTATAAATAGTCTTGAAATAATTTTTTGATTTGTCACGCATAAAATGCTCAAACAATTGTTGTTTATTTCTAGCATTTTTTACCAGAAGATAACTTTTCAAAATATTTATCATAATCCGTCTTTAATTGATCAATGTCATTCAAAATGTATTCTTTTTTCAATACAACCACATAATTATCTGGATCTAAATCCATAAGCAATGGAGAAATATTTGCTATATTATCATTCTCGTTATATTCGATATACAAAAATAATTCTATTCCTTGTATATCTGTATTATCCCACTCACTTTTCTCATATGCTATACAATCCAGTTAATCTTAATTTAAACTCTAAATTGAAGTCATCATATTGAATTCCCGGACCTTTCTTTACCCTCTGAAAAAAGTTTGCATTCTAGACAATAATGATGTTTTTCCTCAATTATTTTTTCAATAATCAAAGAAAGATCCTTCTGCCAGTCCATTGAAAGGTCTTTTAATACGCTGTAATTTTTAACTCTGATTTTTACAATTTCCATCTTCCCATCTTCTAAAATTTACTACTATATCATTAACTTTTTCAACACTACATTTTCCATATCAAACACCTTACATATATTTATACACATAGCACACAAAAATCTGTCGCTTTTTGTTGTTTTTTCTACCGTTTTTCCAAAATATTTCGCTATATCAAAAGCTAACTTTCACTGTCGGCTTTAATCCTCTTCACTTCTACTCTTTTCATACCTCCGCCGATAATACTCCAAACTCCGATACCCAAGCACATCTCCCATCTGCTCGCCAAACGCCATATTCCCAACAACGTTTCCAATCTCATCCCTCAACGCCAACGCATATCCATCCTTCTCCACAAAGAATTCCTTCCCTGACGCCTTCAAGAATCGAATCGGCATCCTCTTCGCCTTACTCAGATGCTGTTTATCCGTCACCTTCTTATAATCCTCATAAGTATTCACATTCGGGAAATCCTTCCAGTTCGTCCCGGTATCAAAGAATTCCTTCCAAC
>UMIC01025541.1_pt1 | contig 9619 bp, 8 predicted proteins | sample 1965681 | NCBI WGS metagenome assembly UMIC01 (sample SAMEA4836114, study PRJEB28245) | human gut metagenome | biome: gut microbiome; material: fecal sample | place: Denmark | collected 2008
TCATAACCTCGCGATTCAAGTGACATCTATAAAAAAAGGCGTCAGGCGAAATGCCCGACGCCCTCTGATGACCTGATTACTACTACTGTCTGGAATTTTCCAGATGTTTATTCCATTCCGCCACGACTTCTTTCTTATGGGCAGCTACCCAGCCTTCGTCATAATTCTTGAACAAAGCGATTGTGTCCTGGGGTGTCATGTAGTCAGCAAGCTTCACACCCTTGCGGAGCGGACGGACGGTGAGCGTCTTTCCTGCCGCTTCCTGGACCTTCTGGGAAAGCATGAAATCAACAAATTTCTTCGCATTTTCCATATGTTTCGCGCCTTTGATGATCTGTACGGATTCGCCCGGGAAAATAGCTCCCTCTTTCGGGAATACGACTTCTACGTCAGCGCCGTTCTTCACATAGGTAGCAGCCGGATCTTCCCAGGTAAGCCCCACGGTATACTCGCCGTCGGCAGCGCCTTTATGGACAGCACCGGAACTGTTCAGGAATTTCCCATCTACATTCTTAATGAAGTTATCCACGTACGCCCAAGCTTCGGGGGACATGGGATCTCCATCCTTGCCCTTGGCGTAAAGCATCGCCATGAGCACCTGGAACGCGGAGCTGGAGTTGGCAGGGTCGCCGCAGGCAATCTTACCCTTCAGCGCCGGATTGAGAAGATCGTCAAACCCGGCAATCTTCATATCGCCTGCCAGTTTTTTATTAACGATGAAAACGGTGGGATCGGCAAATGCGGGAGAAAAATATCCTGTCTTATTTTTGGCGGCATCAATCATATTCGCGTCTTCCGGGGATACATATTTCTCAAAAAGTTCCTTCTGGGAATCCAGCATCGTCTGGTCAGCCGCCCAGAGAATATCGCCCTGGGGATTGTCCTTTTCAGACGCCACACGTTTCACGAGGGGGCCCGTCCCCGCCACAATGACATTGACTTTAATCCCCGTTTCTTTTTCAAAAGCGGGAATGACAAGATTGTTTAAGCTTTCGCTGCGTGCCGTGTAAACGGTGAGCACCTTTTCCTCTGCGGGAGCGGCCTTGGCGGTATCCTTTTTATCTCCGCCGCAGCCGGAAAACACGGAACAGAGCACAGCAGCACATGCCACTGCCAAAGCTGCTTTCTTCAATCTTTTCATGATAATCCTCCTTGCCTTTCATCGTAAGTAAACTTCCTATTTAAATAATACCATGTATATTGTATCATTATTCATTCCTGTGTCTACACCTTATAAGCACAATGTATAGCTTGCCTTAAACTGTATAGGAAATACTCATAAAGAAATAGACGAGCGGACCGTTGTATGCAAAAACGGGTATGCAAAGAGCAGGAAATCCGGCCGCCGGATACCGCATTTCCCATATAAAAACGCTCCCCGTATAAAGGAAGCGTTTTTATCTATACCGTACGGATATTTCCCCTATGTTTTAAATCTGTCCAAGGAATGTCGTCAGAAATCAGTCATCAGTTTAAGGAAAAACCGTTTTACGCAGCAAGCCTTATATCTCAAAAGTCACGGTTGTATAATACACTTCTTTATCCGCTATTTTTGCAAACTTTTCAGAGGCCGGTCTTTCCGCCTTTGCTTTCAGCAGCCATTCTCCCCAATGGGTAATCCTCACGTAAGCAATTCCATCTTTATCAGTAAGAAGCCGCTCTGCCATCGCATCAGAAGAAGAAAAACCTGCATAAGTTGCTGTTACCTGTTCATAGGGAACCGGTTTGCCATCAAAAAGAAGCTGCACGGGGAGAAGGGCTCCTATATAATTTTTGTCTGCAGCATAAGGATCCTCCAGCGGTAAAAGTTCTAATACATTTCCTGCTGGTTGAGGTTTATAACCACTCACTCTCCTGCCTACACGGAAATGAGCCGTGCTGAACTGTTGGGTGCGCAGAGAATCAATTACATTGGGAAAATCGCTACGGTTTCCATATCCTCTTTTAATTTGTCCGTTTTCTCTATATGTATTATATACAGACGGTTTTCTTGTAAGAGAAAGGACATATGCCCCCTCTTCTGTTCTTGACAATTCAGAAGCGGATATGCCTTCGTAATCCAATTCTACCTTTTCTCTTTTTCCATCAGGTGTAATAAGATCAATAAAATCAAAGGTTTGTCTATTAGTGAACCCATCCACCGGGAAACGATGACCCCAGCCGATATACATTGTAGACCAAGCTTTATTTTCATAACCGAAAGATGGATTCCAATTTGACATATTGATCCATATGGAATGAGCACTTGCGGTTAAAGGCATGATTGCAGAAGCAACAGCAATCCACGCAATCAGTTTCTTTTTCATGTTTTTTTCCTTTCCAAATACACAACATACTGAAATTATTATCAACCAAATGTATGCCGATATCGGACAACAACAGTCCGTGGGTCTCCATAGTAAGAAATCCAATCATATTCTGTCGTGACATCTCTCCGATTCAGTACATTATACACATCTATGGCAAAATAATCCGTTTTTGACACCTTGTATCCTGCATGGAAAGAAAGATCTAAATAGTTTTTTATCTGATGAGGTCTTTTGGCGGCACACTGCAGAGTCAATGAGGAGTCCAATTTGTCTTTTTTATATGTGATCCCGGCAGAACATTGCAGTTTAGGGAAGGTTTGTTCCCAAGTACCATCTTCCAGTTTATTTTTCGGATTGGCGTAGGTCAGTCCTACATTCCAATTCCATGCGTCATTAACTATGTGTCCATATTCTATTTCTATCCCCGGATTTTTAAAACGCCCCACATTTTTAATCTTTTTCTTCGGTGTTTCTTTTACAACCTTGATCTTATTATCCACATCAATATAGAAAGAAGAAACCCGCAGATATCCATTCGCGAAATTCTTTTTATATCCAAGTTCATAATTCCATCCACATTCCGGCTTCAAGTCAACAGCTGCAACCGTATAAAAATAATCATAAATTCTAGGAAGGATAAACGATTTCCCAATGTTCGTATAAATCACTTCATCAGATGAGAGACTATATAACTGCTGCCACTGTGGAATCCATTCATTATACGTTTTTACTTGATCACTAGAATACTGGTACCGTAATCCGAATATGTTTTTATAACGGTCATTCACCTGTACCGTATACTGCCCGTACAAAGCATATTGGGTTCTGTCACCTTTATGAGATCCTACTAATTCCGTATATTTTTCCTTTTCTGCCATCATGCCGGCAATGAATCGGTGCCGCTCGTCCATATACCAGTTTTTTTGTAAATCAAAGCCATATCGCTTCGTTTTATAGTCTTCATCACTGCTGCTTCCGGTACCATCCCATAGCCGATTATACAGATTCGATGTTCTATCAGAATAAAATGCCTTTCCCTTGATTCCATTCTGATCATACATAACCAGCCAATGGTCTCCTCTAACTCTGTATATATCATCATATGAATGGGTAAGCCTCTCTGCTTCATCAGATGCCGTTTCTCCCCAGATCGGCTTTGACATAAAACGGTTATACAAAAAAGAAACTGCTTTGCTGAGTTTAGCACTTACATATATATTCTCTTTCGTGCTTGATTTTCTGTGTCCGTATACATCCGTATCCGTATACCAACCATAATACACATCCGTCGTAGGCGCATAAGCACCTATATATTCCTTAGTATATCCCACCTGGAAACGATTGTCAGAATAATTGATGCGGAAATCCTTGTTTCCCCGGCTTCCCCATCCGCCCTCCAGCATAACCTCAGGCTTACTGCTGTTACCATTTCTGGTAATAATATTGATAACCCCTGTCATTGTTTCAGGACCATACAATACTGCTGCTGCCCCTTTCACCACCTCAATACGTTCCACACTGGAAATATCAATACTGCTAAGCTGCGTAAAATTATTAGCGGCAACAGGAATACCATTAAGCAGTACACTGGCTCCTTGATCTACTCCCCTTACGCTCAATGTTGTATTATGATCCCCAAAATCAATCCCTTTGGCACCCCAACCGTTGAAATACACTCCAGGCACCATCCGCATAGCCTCATATATATTCCTTGCACCGATTGACTCTATCTTATCTTTTTCAATAACCTGCACTGATGCAGGCGTTTCCATCTCAGACATGATTTCCCGATTTGCCGTCACAACAACTGGATTCAAATCATATACCTGTGCCAAAACCGATATGGGACAAACCATCACCCCTAAAAAAACATACGTCATTTTTTTCTTCCAGTGCATATGAACCCCCCTGTTGAATTTACATTAGTTTATATTGATACATTTATATTATATTAATAATTAAAAATGTCAAATTGGTAGTTTTTTATAAATAGATTATTTCACAATCTTTATCTACTTTATCAGTTTGAAACTGGAAATGAACTATAAAAAAACAGGCACAGCATAAAAAGACGCTTATCTCTCCTTGTCAGAGACAGCGCCTTTTTTATGTAACAACATGTGGATGATAACTTCTCTCCATTTCCTTACAATAAAACCCGTTTCCGTCAATCTTACTGACCAACAAAAACGGGTTTATCTTCATTGCTCTATAATAAGAAAGTTTTTAAATCTGTCCGATGCTCTTCAGGATCACCTGGGCGATAATGGCGGAGCCGATGTAGGTACCGATGAAGACGACTACACTCACCAGAACGATGCGCCAGCTGCTTTTGGCGAAGACATCCAGGTCTTTGCAGATAGCAATGCCTGCATAAGCCAGGATCGGAGTGCAGAGCTGGAGGAACCCTACATTCTTAACGGACGCATTGATAAAATCGGAGCCGGGGAAGCCCGGATAGGTCAGGATACATCCGAGAGTGACCACATAGGCTACGCCGGGGATTTTCCCCGGAAGGACGCGGCCCATCCACATGCCGACAAAAGCGATGGCGATGAGGATACCCATACCCGGAATCGCCTGCATAAGATCATTCTTGGTGCCTACGGTATTTGCCACGAGGGACATCACGCCTGTAATAATAAGAACTTGAAATATTTCTGTCAGTTTCATTTTGTCCCCTCCTCTTCTTTCGCTTCTGCCACATCGCACTCTTCCCGCTTCGGCGGAGCTTCGCCGTACTTAATCCGGTAGCAGACTTTATAGAGCCATTCTGACATGGGGAGGGCGAGCCAGATGCTCATGTAAATACCGTCCAGTCCCGAAAGCATATTACTTGCCGCACCAAAAGCTGCCAGCTGGTCGGCCATCTGCGGATACATGGCGGAAAGAGAACCTACCGCAGCCGTCATCATGCTTGCCGACCCCACGCCTGCCGCCATGGCGAGCGCCAGAGGGTGGAAAGGCAGGTAAGAAGCTGCCACGCTGGCCATAAGTCCAAAGAAAATGGTACCGATGACAGTCCCGCAGATGTAGACGCCCATGACGCCCCGTCCTTCCGCTGCATCAAGACCGTATCTTTCGCCGATGAGAGCGACATTCGGTTCACGGGCCACAGAATGCGCCGCGCCTATGGCTTCCCGCTTAAGACCGATCAGGACGGCCAACGGGATACCGATAAGGACAGTTCCCAGATTACCGAACTCCTGCAGAATCAAGGCGGGAGACGCGGCAAGGATTTTCGGCAGTGTCGGTCCGACAAGCGTGCCGTAGCGCGCCATGAGAAGCACAAGAGTGACGCCCAAAAGTCCGCTGGCAGCATGAATTTCCTTTTCTCCTGAAATCTTCGTGAACTTTGGCGCCGTCAAAACCCCCATAATCAGAGCGTACATCATGGGCAGAAGCACGATTTTCCCTATTCCTACGTTGATGACGATGTTTCCGATCAGTTCGGCGATGACGATAATCACCAGAACGATCAGGTGCAGCTTAATGCTTTTCATAGCAGTCCCCTTTCCTTTTCTTACATACTCTTCTTAATTAACTCTGGAAATAGCTTTCCAGTTTCGCCAGGTACTCTTCCTTGGTAAGAATGGGTTTTTCTTTTTCCAATATTTCTTTTGCCATTGCCGCTTCGTCATAGAGCAGATCAATGATATTCATGGCAAAAACCTTTCCCGGAAGGATAGCCGCCGCATCAAAATCGGTGACGCAAAAATCCTTTGTATGAAGTCCGCCGTCCACGCCACCGATAAACGGGTGGATACTTGGCATGAGATGAGAAATATCACCCATGTCAGTAGATGCGGTAAAGTGTCCCGCATCTTCAATTTTCGTTTCCGGAAAGTATTCTTTGATATTTTCCACAAACAAGTCATTCAATCGGGGACTGCATGCCAGGGGAAACATCCCGGGCAGCGTTTCAATAACGGTCTTTGCTCCGACAGCCGCGCCGCCCGCTTCGAGTGCCTCGTCAACACGGCGGTGCTGGCAGTCGATGGCCTCCATGGTTTTCGCACGGACGTAGAGTTCCATGCGCACATCGGAGGGGACATTATTAACCAGGTCGCCCCCCTTGGTAATGATGGGATGGACACGGACCATATCATCTTCTTTGAACGTTTCACGAAGGGCATTGATCCCCATAATCCCCAAGCATGCCGCATTCAGCGCATTGATGCCTTCATGAGGGGCATTGGCCGCATGAGCGGTCTTTCCTATATACTGCACTGTTTTCCCTACAAAACCGTTGCTTGATTTCCCGATGTACACTGCTTTTTCAGGAGCGTTTCCCTGTGAATGCATCATCATCGCCATGTCGATATCGTCAAAATGTCCTTCATAGACAAGTTCGCTCTTGCCGCCGAGAAAATGGATCTTCCCTTCTTTCACCAGACGCTTGCGGTAATCAATTTCCACATATTCTTCCGCCGGTACGGCAAAAAACACGGCGCTCCCCGCCAGATCCTTCATCACGCCCGACTTGACGATCCCCGTACATGCCGCCAGCATGGACGCCATCTGGAGGAAATGTCCGCATGTATGGGCCGCTCCCGTAAGAGGATCCGCTTTGGGACTGTCCGGCGTTCCCACCGCGTCCAGTTCCGCAAGAACGGCTACGGCAGGGCCTTTCTTCCCACCATCGACGCAAGTCTTCACACCGGTGAGAGCAAGTCCCGTCTGCGGCGTAAGTCCTAATTCTTTCATATAACTTTCCACTTTTGCCGCCGTTTTCGTTTCTTTGTATCCCAATTCAGGTTCGCTTTCAATCCGAAGAACGGTTTCATGAATCTTTTCCGCCGCTTCATCAATCACCTGACAGACGACCTTCTTCATTTCATCTTTTGTCATAAACCAGCCCCCTTTTTTATAATTTAAACTCATTTTAGCATACGCAAATCAGCTGTTACAACAGGAAATATATGCTTCCATTACCATGGCAAAATAAAAGCGCCGATTGCCGGTCAGCGCCTGTATTTCATTCGGCAGCTCCTGCCGCTGCTTTTTCCTCTTCCCCTTTGGGAAATACAAGATTCAGAAGAACCGCCACGATGAAAACCACCGCTACACAGTTCTCTGCGAATACGCTCCGCAGCAGTTCGGGAAATATGCGGAAAATCTGCGGTGTCTGCGTGAATCCCAGTCCGATGGAAAGAGACAGGGCGGCAATACTCATATTTCTTTGTGAATATCCGCAGCGGCTGATCATCTGCACACCGGACACCACGATGGAGCCGAACATCATAAGCGTACAGCCGCCGAGGACGGCTTCAGGCAGTGACGCCAAAATGACCCCCAGCGCGGGAATGAGTCCTGCCAGAACCATGATGACGGCGCCGCTGGCGATGGCTTTCCTGTTTACCACATGCGTCATGGCGATAAGCCCCACATTCTGGCTGAAAGATGTAATCGGCAAACACCCGAAGAGAGAAGACGCGGCAGAAACAAACCCGTCCACGGCAATGGAACCGGATATTTCCCTGTCTTTCGCCTCCCGATTGAACCCCATGGCGGCAAGCGCCGAGGTGTCGCCCAGCGTTTCTGTGGCAGACACCAAGAAAATAAGGAATACGGAGAAAATGGCGTCATAATGAAATTCCAGAGAATAAGGCATGAAAACCGGCAGAGACACAAGGGATACTTCCGTCAGGCGTCCCAAATCAACCATACCGTAGAAGTATGCCGTAACGTACCCCACAAAAAGCCCGAAAAGGACAGATAACTGCTTGTAGAATGATTTCGCCCGGATATTAAAAATAAGGCAGGAAACCAGAGTAATCGTACCGACAATAAGGAAACGGGCATCGCCGAACTCAGGATGGCCGAAACCGCCGCCAAAAGAATTCGCTCCGATGGGAAGCAGTGAAAACCCGATGGCCGTCACGACAGTCGCCGAAACGATGGGCGGTACCAGTTTCCGCCACCATGCCGTGCCAAGGCCGAGGATTCCCTCTAGAACACCGCCTATAAGGACAGCACCGAGAATAGCGCCGTAGCCGTATTTCAATCCGATCACACAAAAAACAGAAACAAAGGTAAAGCTGATCCCCATGATGACGGGAAGTCCGCTGCCCAGACGGAAAAAAGGATACATCTGGAGCAGGGAGCCGATGCCTGCAATGATCATGGCCGCCTGGACAACAGCGCCCGCTTCTGAGGCAGGCATCTTTACCACGCCCGTCACGATAAGGATCGGCGCGATATTTGCCACAAACATGGCAAGAACGTGCTGGAGACCGAAAGGCACCGCTTTGCGGACAGATATTTTCCCATCCGCTTCATAAATCGGATCTGTATTCATTCCGGCCTCCTCAGCGAAACGTAATGACGCCCGTTTCGGCATCCATTTTTTCAATAACTGCCAGAGAGCGGACATCATATCCCGCTTCACGGAGCGCGTCGCCGCCGCCCTGGAAACCTTTTTCGATGCAGATGCCGACACCTTCTACGATACCACCCGCCTGTTTTACCAGATCAAGAAGCCCGCTCACGGCGCAGCCGTTGGCAAGAAAATCGTCCATGATGAGGATATGTTCGCCGGGTTTCAGATATTTCTTTGATACCACCACATGGTTTTTCCGATTATGGGTATATGACATAACCTCCGTAGCAAACATTTCCTTATCCATATTGCTTCCCGCAGATTTCTTCGCAAAAACTACAGGCACCCCGAAATACACCGCCGTGAGGCAGGCAATGCCGATCCCCGACGCTTCGATCGTCAGAATCTTGTCCACTTTCCGATCCCTGAAAAGCTTTTTAAATTCCTTCCCCAGTACACTGATAAAAGGCACATCGATTTGATGATTCAGAAAACTGTCCACCTTGAGCACATTCCCCGGACGGATCACCCCGTCGCTCAAAATTTTCTCTTGCAGTAAATTCAGCTCTGCCACCCTGATACCCCCTCCAAAGACAATACACACCCTATAATTTATTCATTATAACATAGCTTGTAGCTGACAGTTCACAGCTGATAGCTTTTATCTTCTTACCGCTTTCCCCACCACGAATACAGATCCTTCACGTTCGTTCAGGATGACGATTAACGTTTCTCTCATTATGAAGCCTTACCGTCTCCGGTCATTCTGAACAGAGGAAAGAATGTTTTGTAGGAAAACGGGAAACAAAACGATGAATCGGAGTGAAGAATCTATAAATCGGATGACATCTTACCGTCTTCCTCACTACGACAGCAGATCCTTCACATTCGCTTAGGATAACGCCTTAACGTCTTATACAAGGATTATGGAGTCGGCCGTCAGAAGGAGCTGCTGGCACACGTAGTGCGATTGAGGATACTCGCTTGT
>UMIC01009326.1_pt1 | contig 9534 bp, 7 predicted proteins | sample 1965681 | NCBI WGS metagenome assembly UMIC01 (sample SAMEA4836114, study PRJEB28245) | human gut metagenome | biome: gut microbiome; material: fecal sample | place: Denmark | collected 2008
ATCGCAATGATTTTATGCGTGATCGGGATCGCATAATGTACTGCAATGCATTCCGTAGGTTGGATGGGAAAACGCAGATATATTTGATCGGAAGCGACGACCATCGCAGAAACCGTTTGACGCATACGCTGGAAGTTGCGCAAATTGCACGGACTATTTCCCAGGCGTTAGGGCTGGATGAGGATTTGACGGAAGCAATCGCGCTCGGACATGACTTGGGGCATACTCCTTTTGGCCATGCGGGTGAGCGAATGCTGAACCGGATAATGATTCCGGAAAGCACTGTAAAAGTCCCGGAGTCACCGTTGTATGTGGGAAATACTGACTATAAAATATGCGAAAAGAGGCTGGAAAAGCCTTATTACGGGTTTAAGCATAACCTACAAAGTGTTCGCGTTGCTGCGCTTTTGGAAAATGGATACGGTGATAGTGGGTTAAATCTTACAAACTACACCCTTTGGGGAATGATGCATCACTCAAATTTGGCATATCGTGATGACGATGGAGCCCCTAACTACTGGTCGGTATTTACTCCCGCACTTTTGGTGGAAAATGGTCAGCAAGCCTGGTCTTTTGAGGCGTTTGTTGTAGCACAGGCAGACGAAATTGCGCAGTGGCATCATGATTTGGAAGATGCGCTGCGTAGTGGGGCGATGTCAGCCAGCGCGGTATGCGGAAAAATCAGAGAAATTTTAATCGGGATCATGAGCGAAAGTGATAAACGCTGCTTAGAGGAAATGGAGCAAGACGCTGAGCAGGAGCATTATGACCGGAAACACTTTGTGACTCTCGCCTCAAAGGTTGTCGTAAATACATTGGTTACGAGAATTGTAGAGTGCTCAAATCAAAACCTGCAAAAGATTTCTAGCGTTCATACGTTAAATGAAAATACCCGACTGAACTTTTTCCGTGAGCATACGGGAGATGAACCCTATATAAAAAATGCGATTGCATTTGATGCGTATAAGGACGCTGACGGGGCCAGAGCAGAAACCATGGAAACCCTGGAAAGATTTGGCGATGCAATTAGAACCGAAATCCATCATTCTCCCGAAGTTGAGCGTATGAATGCAAAAGGCATGTACATTATTCGTAAGCTTTTCCAGGCATATGCAACGCATCCGCAGCAACTGCCGGATATTTCAATTGTGCAATTCATGGTGGAGACCCATGAAAAGAACAGCACGTCCGGGGCAAACTACCCGGATATGGCTTCCGCTTATAAGTTGAGCTCCGGCAGGGTTAGAAGTGACTTTGATGCATTCTGGAATGATAAAAACAAGAATGCTGAAAGCAGGAAATTTTCTGCTAGGGTTTGCATGATGCGAAAAATCTGTGACCACATTGCTTCTATGACCGATCATTACGCGATAGAAGAGTATGAAAAGCTGTACGGGTGAATTATGAAAGTACTTCTCATTAACTCCGTCTGTGGCATTGGCAGCACAGGCCGTATCTGTACGGACTTGGCGCAACAATTTGAAGCCGCAGGCGACAAGGTCAAAATTGCTTATGGCCGCAAGGGGACTGTGCCGGAGCAATTCCAAAAGTATGCGGTGCGCATCGGCACGGATTGGGACTGCAAAATGCACGCAATCCAGACCCGACTGTTTGATACGCATGGATTCGGCTCCAAACAAGCAACAAAAGAGTTCTTGCAGTGGGCCGAGGAATACAAGCCGGACTTACTTTGGCTGCACAACATTCACGGCTATTATATAAATGTAGAAATGTTGTTCGCATGGATCAAAAAACACCCAGAAATGCAGGTTAAATGGACACTGCATGACTGCTGGGCCTTTACAGGCCATTGTTCGCACTTTACCGCGGTAAAGTGCGCCCAATGGAAGAACCATTGTTCGTACTGTTCTCAGCTTCGCCGATACCCTGCATGCTACGCAATGAGCTCCGTTCGCCGCAACTTTGCGCGCAAGCGCGCTGCGTTTACAGGAGTGCCCAACTTGACGCTCATCACCCCCAGTAAATGGCTGGCCGACCTGGTGAAGCAGAGTTTCTTAAAAGAGTATCCCGTAGAGGTTCACTATAATACCATCGACACCACGATTTTCAAGCCGACGCCCAGCGATTTCCGCGAACGATACGGCCTGCAGGATAAAATTATTGTGCTGGGTGTTGCCAATGTGTGGGAGGACCGCAAGGGCTTATTTGATTTTTACAAGCTGGCCGAAATGCTGGATGACCACTATGCCATTGTGCTGGTTGGCTTGAGTGAAAAGCAAACCGAGAATTTGCCGAAAAATATTAAAGGTATCCAGCGCACCAACAGCCCCAAGGAATTGGCCGCAATTTATACGGCGGCAGATGTGTTTGTGAATCCCAGCGTAGAAGAAATATTCGGCATGACGCCGGTGGAGGCCCAGGCTTGCAGCACGCCGTCAATTGTCTATGAGGACACTGCCTGTGCCGATGTGGCCGAACAAAATGGTAACAAGGTTGTCCCGCAGGATGTGAACGCCCTATATAAAGCGATTACAGGCGAAAAATTCATGCGGGGGGAAAAAAACATAGCAAAAAGCGTGGGTGCACGATTGTTGCAATCCCACGCACGAATAGTCCCCAAGAACTGGCTGAAATTTATACAGCCGCAGATATATTTGCCAACCCGACTTATGAAGATAATTATCCCACTGTAAACCTTGAAGCACAGGCTTGTGGTACAAAGGTTGTGACTTATGATACGGGTGGGTGCAGAGAAACGTTAATACCTTCTCTCTTGGGACAAACGGCGTTTCAGTGAGGAATAATTGATTTATGATGAATGGTGATAACAATTATAAAAAAATTGCCTTAATTATACCGTATTTTGGCAATTTCAAAAACTACTTTCAATTATTTCTAACATCATGTAAAAATAACCCTACAATTGACTGGCTTATTTACACGGATTCAATAGAAGCATACGAGTGGCCTGAAAATGTGCATAAAATCACAACTACATTTGAAGATTTTAAGCAACGTATCCAGGCAAACTTTGATTTTTGCGTGTGCCTTGATAAGCCTTACAAACTGTGCGATTTTAAGCCTACATATGGGGAAGTGTTAGCTAACGATTTAAAGGACTATGACTTTTGGGGATATTGTGATTGCGACTTGATTTTCGGAGATATTCGTAAATTTTTAACAGATGATGTTCTCGGAAAATATGAAAAGATTTTTACACGGGGACATTTGAGTATCTATCATAATGATGCTGCAACCAACGCATTTTACAGAACGCAAACCAACTATGACTACAAAAAGGTTCTGACGACTCCTCAAGCATGGGCGTTTGACGAGTGGGGAGGGGTAAGCTCTGCGTGGGATAAGAGCGGCAGAGTCTATTATGACGAACTCTGTATGGATGATATCATGTACACGCTAGATGGATTCCATCCAACAAAGTCGATTCGGGGATATGGCAATCCATATCATAAAAATAATGTGAATCAAGCGTCAAAATATAGAAAAATGCGTAATGTGTTTTACGCATATGAGAATGGGAAATTGTTCCGCTGTTGGAATACACATGGAAAAATAAGCAAAGAAGAAGTTCTCTATGTACATTTTCAAAAGAGAAATATGAATGTGGATTTGCAGCAGGAAGAAGAGAATAGCTTTTTAATTGTACCTGACAGATTTGTAGATTATAAAGATTTGACGCAGCAACTGATGAAACAACTCGCTCCTCATAAATTAACAGGTAAGAATATTATAGAAAGTACAAAACAAGTCGTCAGAAACATTGTGAAATAAGGGCAGTCTATGAAGGTAACACATATTTGTCTTGCGGGTCCTGTAACGGACGGTTGGAATTATCAAGATAATCTATTGACCAAATATCAAGAAAAACTTGGTTATGATGTATCAATTATTACGTCCGAGTGGATTTGGACCGAAAAAGGAAAGCTGGGGAAATGCGAAAAGCATGACTATGTAAACGCTGATGGAGTTCGTACAATACGGTTGCCAATGAAGGGTAAGGATGATTTCAACCGAAAGTTCAAGAAATATCCTGCTTTATATGAAATGCTGGAAAAATTGTCTCCAGATGTTTTATTTATTCATGGAGTAGCTTTTTTGGATACAAAAACTATTGTGGAGTTCTTAAAAAAGCACCCAACTGTTGTCGCGTATGCGGATAACCATGCTGACTTTTCAAACAGCGCTACAAATTGGCTTTCTAAAAATGTTTTGCATAAAATCATTTGGAAGCACTACGCTCAGCTCCTGGTTTCGTATGTCAAGAAGTTTTATGGAGTATTGCCGGTTCGTGTTGATTTTCTCAGTGAGGTCTATGGAATTCCAAGAGAAAAATGTGAGCTTTTAGTCATGGGTGCGGACGATGAGTTGGTACAAAAGGCTGCCGCACCAGAGACAAGGGCACGTATCCGCAGCAAGTATGGTATTGCAGACGATGATTTCTTAATTATGACAGGCGGAAAGATTGACGCTTGGAAAACGCAGACTCTGCTACTAATGCAAGCAGTTCGTAATATTGACAATCCCAAGGTTAAATTGATTGTTTTTGGATCTGTGGCATCAGAACTGAAAGAACAGGTCGATAAACTGACAGACGGAAATCGTGTTCAGTACATCGGGTGGGTGCAGGCCAGAGACTCCTATCCGTTGTTTGCGAGCGCGGATTTAGTTTGCTTTCCGGGTAGGCATTCGGTCTTTTGGGAGCAGGTAGCAGGACAAGGCATTCCAATGATTGTTAAGGATTGGCCTGGAACACATCATGTGGACTTAAGTGGAAATGTCATTTTCTTGAAAGAAGATGATTTAAAAGAGCTCGAAAAGAGAATTAGTGAAGTTGCTTTTGACTGCGATTTATTTACGCGGATGAAAAAGGTAGCAAAAGAAAAAGGAATGAAAGCGTTCAGCTATAAAGATATTGCAAAAAGATGTATTGAGTGATAGAACGATGCTTTTGGTGAGAGGAAATCGCAACTACAATGAGAGAAAATATTACATTCAGTGTCATTATTCCAATATATAATGTTGAAGCCTTCCTGAAGGAATGTATTGACTCAGTATTGCAGCAGACATATAAAGACTATGAAATCATCTTAGTTGATGACGGCTCAACGGATGAATCTGGCGCAATTGCAGATACCTATGCCCGTAATTATCCAGGCATAAATGTGATACATCGAAACAATGGAGGGCTTTCTGCTGCTAGAAATACCGGAATTGAAGCAGCAAAAGGGCGATACATTATATTTGTAGATAGCGATGATTATATCGATAAGAATGCATTGTTAAACTTTGCTAACTGTGTAGTGCGGTATAAAGAGCCAGATATTATTGCTGCGCAGGCGTATTCTGTGAATTGGGATGGTAACGTTAAGCTGAAATGTAAAGATCATCACCATATAGAAGGGATTCTTTCAGGACGAGCGTTTTGGGAAACAGCAATTAAAGCAAATGAAATTTTTGCATGCGCCCCTTTCAATGCCTATAAAACGTCGTTGATCCGGTGTACTCATATATACTTTTTGGAAGGGCTACTTCATGAAGATCAACTATGGACACCGACGATTTTCTGGAATGCGAAAAGTGTCGTCGATGGCGATTTTATCTTCTATTATCATAGAATGCGCCAGGGCTCGATAACACATTCAAGCGGACATGAGAAAAAAGCGTGTGACTTAATAAGCACATGTTATTCTCTGGAAAAAATGTACCGAGAATATCCATTATCGCAATCAAAGTGGAGCAGAGATTGTGTTGCGGTACTGTATATGAGTGCAGTATTTATCGGGGCGGAGAAGGTGCTGCAAAAGGGCATTGTGAAAAGAATCTTCCCGATTCGAAATGCCTGTAGCAGAAAGACTGTAATGAAAGCGATACTCTTTGCAATATCGCCTAAATTGTATATTGAACTAGATAAAATAGTAAAAGCAAAGACAAACTTAGGAGAATAAAATTGTGGTAGCTTACTATTTAATGATGCTCACCATGGCATTGTTTTACTTGCTTTTGAACAGGGTTATAATCACCTATAAAGGAAATTGCATAAATAACGTCGCTTTTTTGAGCGTTGCGTGGGTGTTACTGTCGTTGCTAGAGGGATTTCGTTCCTTTAGCGTGGGTACGGATACAAGTGCGTACGTAAGCCTTTTTAAGCATCCGAGAAGTAGTTTGGAAGGCGGATTTCAGCTCCTTATTTCATTAGTCCATAAATTCAGTAATAACCCCACTATATTTTTGCTTGTTTGTGCGTTCATAACAAATGGGCTTGTTCTTCTAGCAATTTATAGGATGTCTGATAATGTATTTTTGAGCGTATATTTTTATGTCGCATTATATTACTACTTCATTTCATATAATGCGCTTCGTCAATATCTTGCAGTTGCGGTTCTTTTAAATGCCTTTTGGTACGCAAAACAAAAGAAATGGATTAAATACGCAATTATGATGTTAATTGCAGTATCACTGCATACGGTTGCGATTGTTGGTCTGATTTATATCCCAATTTTTTTGGGAAATGATGAAGTCGTTTCAAAAAAAGAAGGCGATTTTAATTGTCGGTGGTGGTATTGCAGCTACACTCTCATTGGATTCCCTGATGGAATTGCTTTTTCGGATAGTTCCTCAATACAAAATCTATGTAGGAAGTTCCTACTTAACTGACTCAGGAGGAATTCAGCAGCCAATTGTAAATACCGCGATTTTGCTGGCATTTATATGTTTATCAACAAAAAAAGCAAAGGAAAAATCGCCCTATGTGTTGCCTTTTCTTCTCGCAGTAATACTCAGCTTTTTACAGATGAAACTGTTTTCTGCACAGCGCTTTCTTTGGTGCTTTGATATTTTTTCAATCTTTTTACTTCCAAGTGTGATGCTAAACAACCGCCTTGAAACCAAGTCAAAAACAATATTTAATGTGGGTGTCATTGTAGCTGCGTTGCTTTTCATGACTTATTATTTAAACTATAACTACATGAGAGTAGGAAATTATAGCTTTGCTGTATAAGGAGGTTTTTTATGATTCCTAAAATCATTCATTATTGTTGGATTGGTGGAGCACCACTTCCGGAGCTTGCAAAAAAATGTATTGAGTCGTGGAAAAAATGCTGCCCGGATTATGAAATCAAGGAGTGGAATGAGTCGAATTATGACTTCACTCAGAATGTGTATATGAAGGAGGCTTACGAGGCAAAAAAATGGGGATTTGTCCCGGACTATGCCAGATTAGATATTATTTACCGCTACGGAGGCTTCTACCTTGATACGGATGTTGAACTACTGAAAAGCTTGGATCCTTTCTGTACAGAAAAATTCTATATGGGTTGTGAAGCGAGAGAAGCTGTGAACCCAGGCCTTGGGTTTGGTGCTGAACAGGGAACGCCGCTATTGAAAGAAATGATGGATTCTATCTACGGAGATAGGCATTTCATATGTAAAGATGGAAGCCTTGATGTAACACCCAGTCCCCGGTTAAATACAAACTTCTTGAGAGAAAAGGGGCTGCGACTGGATGGCAGTATCGAAAAACTGGATTGTGGAATGACAATTTATCCCGCAGAATATTTTGCGCCTAAAGATTTTAAGACAGGACAAGTTGTACTGACAGATAAAACCTACTCTATCCACCATTATGATGCCTCCTGGATGGAGCCGGAAGATAAACAGGTTCTTAGGATTAAATGGGCAATGGAAAAATATAAGGGAGTTGGAAAAATCGTAACGTACACATCAACAAAGCTTTTAGGACTCAAGAGGCATTTGCGTATGCAGGGGCTTCAAGGGACAATTCAATACATCAGGGATAAGAGATAATCGGCATGAAATCATTAGCCAAAAATTCAATCTACAATATCATTTACCAAACCATCAGCTTGGTTTTCCCTCTGATTACATCCGTTTATATTTCCAGAATCTTGCTGGAAGATGGCGTGGGAAAAGTTGCTTATGCACAAAATGTGGCATCGTATTTTTTGTCCTTTGCTGCGCTTGGCTTTCCTGCATATGGAATCAGAGAAATTGCGAAGGTTCGGGACAATCAAATAGAAAAAAACAAAGCGTTTACAGAAATGCTTGCGATAAACGCCGTATCAACGACTTTATCGACGGCTGCTTATCTTCTTCTTATAGTCTCTGTCGCGTCCTTTCGCAATGAGCTTGCACTATATATCTGCTCAGGATTGTTGATATTTTTCAATCTTATCAATATTGATTGGCTATATCAGGGGGAAGAAGAGTACCGTTATATAACAGGGCGAAATCTTGTCATAAAAATTTTATCTATTATAGCGATGATTCTTTTTGTCCGTTCAAAAAGTGATTATTGTCTGTATGCGTTAATATCGAGCCTTGGATCAGCAGGAAACAACCTATTTAACATTTTACATGCCCACAAGTATGTGAAACTGGACTTAAAGAATCTCCATCTTAAAAAACACATCAAGCCACTTTTGATTTTGACGCTGGCAGGCTTCTTTGGAAATATATATAATAAAATAGATATAACAATGCTGGGAAGTATGGCTACAGAAGCTTCCGTAGGGTACTACTCCAACGCACATAAAATCATTTTAATTTTGGTTTCTTGTTGCCAGGCAATTTCTGTGGTTTTTTTGCCTAGACTAAGTTACTACTACAAAAATGATAAAAAACGTTTGGATTTGCTTGTTTCAAAGGGGATAGATGTTCTTCTTTCTATTTCTATGCCTGCACTGATGGGAGTGGTCTTGTTAGCGCAAAATGTGATTGTCTTACTATATGGTAACAACTTTGCTCCTGCTGGCGTAACGCTTGCCGTATTTGCTCCATTGATTATCATTAGACCTCTCGGAGATTTGTTATGCTATCAACTTCTCATATGCTCAGGAAATGAAGAAAAACGGATTCCTGCATATATTGCAGCCTCTATTTTAAATATAGGACTAAATGCTTGTTTGATACCCAGGATAGGCGAAAATGGTGCAGCGATTGCATCGGTTATAACAGAGTTGTTTGTAAATACAATTCAACTCCACTATACGATTCGAATTGTAAAACTGAAAATTGATACAACACACATACTAAAAACAGCAACCGCAACACTTATAATGAGTGCGGGCGTGCTATTAGTTAAAGCGTTAAATGTCGGGCAGATGTTTACTATCGTAATATCAGTATTCTTAGGGATGCTATTATATTTTTCTGTTTTGGTTCTTCTTAAAGACACATTTGCTACCGACGCCAAAAACTTTGTTTTCCAGTATTTAAGCAAAAGCAGTAAAAAATGAGGACAGTTTGTGAGGTAATGAATGATGTCTAAATTTGATAACGCAACACTAATGATAACAGGCGGAACGGGATCTTTTGGTTCTACTGTGCTAAAACACTTTTTGGATTCTGACCTGAAAGAAATTCGCATCTTCTCTCGCGATGAGAAGAAACAGGACGACATGCGGCATGAATTGCAGGCTAAACATCCTGAGGCAGCGAAGAAAGTTAGATTCTACATCGGCGACGTGCGCAACCCGCAGTCCGTCAAGGATGCCATGCCCGGCGTCAACTACATCTTCCACGCGGCAGCGCTGA
>UMIC01005875.1_pt1 | contig 9531 bp, 9 predicted proteins | sample 1965681 | NCBI WGS metagenome assembly UMIC01 (sample SAMEA4836114, study PRJEB28245) | human gut metagenome | biome: gut microbiome; material: fecal sample | place: Denmark | collected 2008
CCGTGGCCTGCAGCTGGGACCCCGCCCTGGGCGAACAGCTCGGCCGGGCCATGGGGGAGGAGGCCGCCGCGCAGGAGGTATCCGTCCTGCTGGGCCCGGGCCTCAACACCAAGCGCAGCCCGCTGTGCGGGCGCAACTTCGAGTATTTCTCGGAGGACCCGTACCTCTCCGGCAAGCTGGCCGCGGCCTACGTGCGCGGCATCCAGTCCAACGGCATCGCCGCCTGCCCCAAGCACTTCGCCGTCAACAGCCAGGAGCTGCGCCGCATGGCGTCGGACTCCGTCGTCGACGAGCGAACCCTGCGGGAACTCTACCTGACCGGCTTTGAAATCGTCGTCAAAGAGGCGCACCCCAAGACCATCATGTCCAGCTACAACCTCGTCAACGGCACCTACGCCAACGAGAACGCCCACCTTTTGCAGGACATCCTGCGCAGGGACTGGGGCTTCGACGGCGCTGTCGTGACCGACTGGGGCGGCAGCAATGACCACGCGCTGGGCGTAAAGAACGGTTCTACGCTGGAAATGCCCGCTCCCGGCGGAGACGCCGTGCGCGAGCTGTTGAAGGCTGTAGAGACCGGTAAAATTTCCGAATCTGATGTGGACGCCCGCCTGGACGAGCTGCTGACGCTGGTACTGGACACCCACGCCGCCGTGGAAAACCACAGCCGCAGCTTTGACGCCGACGCCCACCACGCGCTGGCCCGCCGCGCCGCTGCCGAGAGCGCCGTCCTGCTGAAAAACGACGGCAATCTGCTGCCGCTGGCCGCAGGCGCAAGCGTGGCCGTCATCGGTGACTTTGCCGAGACGCCGCGTTACCAGGGCGCAGGCTCCAGCGCCGTCAACTCCATCAAGGTCGATACCTTCCTTGACTGCCTGAAAGACAGCGGCCTGCACAGCGTCGGCTTTGCCGCTGGCTTTGACCGCCAGGGCAAGCCGGACGATGCCAAAAAAGCCGAGGCCGTCGCGCTGGCGAAAAAGGCCGACACCGTGCTGCTCTGCTTGGGGCTGGACGAGATCAAGGAGAGCGAGGGTCTGGACCGCGCCGATATGAAGCTGGCTGACAACCAGATCGAGCTTTTGCAGGCTGTGCAGCAGACCAACCCCAACACTGTCGTCATCGTCAGCGCGGGCGCGTCGCTGGAAACGCCGTGGCTGGCCCACTGCAGGGCGCTTGTCTACGGAGCCCTCGGCGGCCAGGCCGGCGCGGGCGCAATGGCCGATGTGCTGACCGGCAAAATCAACCCGTCCGGCAAGCTGGCCGAGACCTGGGCCAACACCCACGCCGACACCCCCGCCAAGGACAACTTTGCGGGTGCGGGACGCACCGTGCAGTACCGCGAGGGGCTGTACGTCGGCTACCGCTACTACCAGACCGCGGGTGTGCCCGTGGCGTTCCCGTTCGGCTACGGCCTGAGCTACACGAGTTTTGCCTACAGCGAGCTGAAAGCCGACGCCCGCAGCGTGACCCTGACCGTGACAAATACGGGCAGCCGCGCCGGTGCCGAGATCGTGCAGGTCTACGCGGCCAAGCCCGACGCCCAGATCTTCCGCCCCGCGCAGGAGCTGAAGGCCTTTACAAAGGTCTGGCTGGAGGCAGGGGAGAGCAAGACCGTCACCCTGCCGCTGGACGACAAGGCGTTCCGCTACTGGAACACCAAGACCGACAGCTGGGAGGTCGAGGGCGGCACGTATGAGCTTCGCGTAGGGGCGAGCTCTGCGGACATCCGCCTGACCGCCGCCGTTGAGGTGAACGGTACGAGCGCACCGAACCCATACGCGGGCAAGGCGCTGCCGCACTACACCAGCGGCAAGGTGCAGCGCGTGCCCGATGCCGAGTGGGAGACCCTGCTGGGCCGCCCCATCCCGGCGGATACCGTCAAAATTGACCGCAACATGACCCTGGGGGAGCTGAACCACAGCCGCAGCCCGCTGTGCTGGCTGGTCTGGGCTGTGCTCACGATGATGCTGAACGCCAGTTACAAGCGCGGCAAGCCGAACCTGAACGTGATGTTCCAGTACAACATGCCGCTGCGCGCGCTGGCCAAGATGACCAACGGTGCCATCAGCATGGGTATGGTGGACGGCATCGTGCTGGAGGCAAAAGGCTTCTGGGTCATCGGTCTGCTGAAGGTCATCGTCGAGGCCGTTAAAAACATCATCCTCAACGCGCAGCTGGAAAGCCGCCTGCGCAACAGCTGACAGGAAGGGCTGTCATGCAGCTTTGGAATACCTTTGCGGAAAAGCATCCTGCCGCAGCCAAGTGGGTGCGCGAGGGTGGCTTGTTCGTCGTCGTGTCAAATTTGATTACTGTGTTCAAGTACCTGCTGCTGCAATTTTTGCCCAAGGCGTTTGCCGGCCTGCCGATGGTCGACTTCGGCTGGCCGGGCATCCCGGTGACGCTCTTTGGCGAGACGTTTCAGTGGAACATTCTGGGCTACGATGCCGCCCACGGGGGGCTGCCGTACTTCTGCGCGTATATGATCGCCATGGTCATCGGCGAGTGCATCAATTTCCCGATCCAGCGCAATTTTGTATTCCGCAGCAAGGGAAACCTGGGCAGGCAGATCGCGTGGTATGTGCTGGCGTTCTGCATCATCACCTGCATCGTCAACTCCATCAACTGTGTGTGGGTGGCGGTGGCCGGGCTTCTGGTGCCGGACTTCATCTACAACATTGGCACCACCGTCCTGAACGGCGGCATCTCGATGGTGATCTTCTTCTTCGTAAACAAAATCATCTTCCCGGAAGGGGAGGCTAAGAAGGCATAAGGATAGCCGAGCAGCGTAAAAACTGCTCGGCTTTGTTGTTTGTTGGTTGCGTGGCTTCCCCCTCGGGGGAAGCTGTCAGCGGCCCCGACCGCTGACTGATGAGGGGCTGCGTTGCCGTTAGTACCCGTCAAAGGGCGCAGCCCCTCGGGGGAAGGCTTAGAAATTAAAAATAATTCACCGCCAGGATCGCCGCACCCAGCACGACCAGCACAACGCCTGTCGCGCGGTTCAACGTGGCGGGCTCGGCCTTGTTCGCAAACTTGGCGGCAATGCGCGCCCAGAGCAGCGTGCTCAGCACACAGCAGATCAGGCAGAACAGATCCGGTACACCGCCAATCGCAAAATGGCTGACAGAACCGGTGAAGGCCGTGAATGCCATAATGAAAACGCTCGTTCCGACGGCAGTTTTCAGCTCATAGCCCAGCACGGAGGTCAAAAGCAGCAGCATCATCATGCCGCCGCCCGCGCCGATGAACCCGCAGATAAAGCCCACGCCCGCGCCGCAGAGCAGCGACTGCGCGAACCGCTTCTGTACGCTGACGGCGTTCATCGCGCTCTTGGTCGTCATGACGGGCCGCACGATGAACTTGACGCCCAGCAGCAGCGTCATGAACGTTGAGAAACCGCCCATCGTTGTGCCGGGCACGAGGCTGGCCACATAGCTGCCAACCAGCGTGAAGCAGAGCACCGACGCCATCATGACCGCGCCGTTTTTAATGTCCAGGTTGCCGTTTTTGCCGTAAGTGTAGGCAGAGATCGCACTCGCCAGCACGTCGCTGGCCAGCGCAATGCCCACGGCCATGTAGGGGTCCATCCCCAAAAAAGTGATGAGCATCGGGCTGATGACCGCCGCGGCGCTCATACCCGCAAAGCCTGTGCCCAGTCCCGCGCCGATGCCCGCAATAAAGCAGACGATGAATGCTACCAGATAGGTCATATTCTTACTCCTTGTTCAGCTCCCGCAGGAGGTTTGCATCCATGCGGCGCAGATAGTCCTGCAGCGTCTGCTGCTCCTGCGCCGTAAAGCCCGCAAACAGCGGCTCCAAGCTGCAGCGCTGGATGTCCGCCAGTACCGCGACCATCGGCAGGGCATCGGGCGCAAAGCCCAGCAGCCGCTGGCGGCGGTTGTCCGGCGCAGGGGAGACCGTCAGCACGCCGCGTGCGCGCAGCCGCTCCACCGCCGCCGATACATTGGATTTTGCCAGACCGCGGTAGCGGCAGATGTCGCTGGCCGTGCGGCAGTCTGGATTGTTGTGCAGAAACAGCAGGATGTCAATTTCCAGCTGGTTCAGCCCGTACTGTACGGAAGCAGCCTCAAACCGCGATGCATGGTACTTTTTGTAGTGCTGTACGTAGCTCAATATGGGCAGCAACTGCATCACTCCTTTGCAAGGCTCAAATAGAACGGTTCTAATTATAACCATTTGCACAGCAAATGTCAATACTGCCTGTTTAAAAGCAAACATCAGAGAGGTACAGCCGCGCCGCGCCAGGCTATACCGGATACACAGAAAAAAGAGGATGCGGACGGATCCGCACCCCCTAAAACAAAAACAAACCCGAAACAATGCTTCACGAAGAAGATTGAGTTCGGATTTGCACAATATGGTGGACCTGGAGGGATTCGAACCCTTGACCTCTCGGATGCGAACCGAACGCTCTCCCAACTGAGCTACAGGCCCATGTCATTTCGACTTGATAAGTGTACCTCTTTTCTGCCAAAAAGTCAAGAGGGTAATGCAGATTTTGTTTGCAAGCGCCGGACATATCCTGTAACATACGAATTTATATTGTAACAGGTGCAATCCGCCTGCATCTTGCGCTTCTCTTTATATAGTGCTATAATGGTACAAATCTTGCAGTGCCCGTATAAAAACGTATAGGCAATGTGGATTGAATCCAGCGCGTGGGTTGAATTATAGTATTCTCATTGAAGGTACAAGAATTCAACCTATGTGGGGAGGAAACCTTATGCAAGGCAAGCTGATTGCAAGCTACCGGCGGGAGCTTTCTGCGCTGGATGACCTGCAATGCGCCGGAACCGTGACCTATACGCTGACACAGGAGGCGGATGCGTTTGTCATCACTGTCCAGCGCGACGGGGCACGGGCAGCAGCGTGTATGCTATGTGAGATAGAGGAGGAGCGCGCGGGGATGCTGACCCGTTTCCTGTACGAAAACGCCGTGGAGCCTGCGCATACCTCCGCGGTACTGCATGACCTCTGTGGATCGAAGGTGGGCTGACATGGCGGTGTTGTTGCATGACCGTCCGGAAGCAGCCGGACAAAAGCAGAGAGAGGCGCTCAGGCTGCCCCGGACCTCCGCCGTGGTGGCACTGTTTGCATTCAGCTCTCGCATGGATCGCGATTCCATGCGGCTGTTCGCCCGGACCCATGGGGACGAGGTTCGCGCCGCGGCCATTGCATCGACGGGGCAGGAGGTACTGGAGCTGCTGCACGGCGGCCTTCGCCCGCAGGTGCTTGTGCTCGACGCCCTGCTGACCAAGCCGTCCGTGACGCAGATCTTGCAGGAGATCAGCACGATGCAGCCGGACCCGGAGCCGGCAGTCCTTGTGCTGGTGCCCGTGCCGGAGGAAACCGCCGCGCGCAAGGCGCTGGGCCTGTTTGCCCAGTACCGAATCATGCTGCGCCCCTACGGGATGAAGAATCTTTTCGATGAGATCTACCGCATGGGCACAACGGACGACGAGCATCGGCTCTACCACCTGCGCCGCTGCTGTGAGGATGTGCTGGATGACTTCGGCGCGCGGTCCACGCTGAACGGCTACCGCTATGCCGAGCGGATGCTGCTCTACGCGCTGTACGCGGAGCGCCCGCAGAAAATCGGCGATTTGCAGCAGTATGTCGCGTCTGAGGAAAACATCGAGATCGGCACTGTGACCTCGGCGCTGAACCGGATGTCGGCAGGTATGTCCAAGCGCGGTGCGGAGCCGTACCGCGGACTTTGCCTGCGCTGCGGCCGCCCGGAAAACGGCGTGCTCTCCAACGGGCAGCTGTTTGAGGGGCTGCTCAAGGAGCTGCGCCGCCGACTGGAACCGACTGCATAAATTAGGAAAGAAGGCGTTTTCCATGGACAGAAGGAACGAGGATACAGCACTACTGGCCTTGCGCGGGGGATTGCGCGGGCGGTTCCGGCGCTCGTTTGACAGCATGGAGAACGCCTTTGAGGTATTGCAGGACCGCTTGCGGCACACGGTAAACCCGGCAGAGCGCGCCGAGCTGATGCCGCTGCTCGAGGAATTGCAGACGCAGCTGATCTGCCTGAGGCGGCTGGGGGACCAGGCGTCGGATGCCGCCACGGCGGCGCTGCTGCACGGCACCTGTGTGCCGCAGCCCATCGACCTGCTGGGGCAGCTGCGGGAATTTTGCAGTATTTTGCAGGAGGAGGCCGCGCAGTACGCGCTGCCCTTTACCGTGACGCTGCAGGCCGACGGGCTGGACGTGCTGCCCACGACGGGGGATGTTTCGCTGCTCAACGGTCTGCTGACGAACCTTGTCTCCAACACACTGGCCGCGGACCGTGCGGCGCACATTATGCTGCTCTGCACGCCGGGTCGGCTCTGCTACAGGGACAACGGCCCGGGTCTGCCGCCCGATGCCGCCGCCCTGCTGACCGAGGGGCAATGGAGCGAACGCCTGCTCCACGCGGGCGGGCTGGGCCTGCCGCTGGTTGCCGCTTACACAAGCGCCATGGGCTGGGCGCTGACCGTAGGGGAGGGGCCGGGTATGAGCTTGCAGTTCACGCTGCCCGCCGCGCCGCCGCTCGACGGCATGGTGCTGACCTCGCCCACCGAGCGTCTCGCTGACCGGCAGAACCGCCGCAGACTGATACGCCGGGAGCTGGCGGTTCTGGTAGCGGATGCTTCGATGCAGTAAGTAAAAGCGCTGTTCTTGGAAGGGGGCGGCGCTTTTTTGCTGCATGGCTTCCCCTTCGGGGAAAGCAGTCAGCGGCCCCGCCCGCTGACTGATGAGGGGAAACCTTGCCTTTGTTGCCCGTAAACGGATCGCTTGGCAAACCTGCCCCTCATCCGGCCCTGCGGGGCCACCTTCCCCACAGGGGAAGGCTTTAAGGAGACGGGCAGCCTCATTTTTTTTCCACACCGCTTTACTTTAGGCCCAAATTATTGTAAAATGTTATACAAAAAGAATGGTTTACTATGCCTGCACGGCACAGCGGACCGCCAAAATAACTACAGGTGGTGTTTTTTATGGCAATTCAGTATAAACGTATTCTTCTGAAGGTCAGCGGCGAGGCTCTGTCCGGCCCCAAGGGCACGGGCTTTGACGAGGAGACCATCGCCTCCATCTGCGCGGGCATCAAGGCCGCGCACGACCTCGGTGCCCAGATCGGCATCGTCGTGGGCGGCGGCAACTTCTGGCGCGGACGCTCCAGCGGCAAAATGGACCGCATGGACGCCGACAAGATCGGTATGCTGGCCACCGTTATGAACGCGCTGGCTGTCAAGGACGCGCTGCGCCAGCAGGGCGTGGACGCCGTCGTCATGACCAGCTCCTTCATGCCGCAGGTCGCCGAGTGCTTCACGAGCGACAAGGCCATTGCCGCGCTGGAAAGCGGCAAGATCGTCGTGTTCGGCGGCGGCACCGGCAACCCGATCTTCTCCACCGACACGGCCTCCGCCCTGCGCGCGCTGGAGATCGGAGCGGACGCCATGTTCAAGGCCACGATGGTCGACGGCGTCTATGACAAGGACCCCCACAAGTACGCCGACGCCGTGCGCTACGACACGCTGACCTTCACCCGCGTGCTGGATGAGCGCCTGGCCGTCATGGACTCCACCGCCGCGACCCTCTGCCGCGACAACGGTCTGCCCATCCTCGTGTTCGATCTGGGCCAGCCCGCCAACATTGCCAAGGTTGTCAAGGGCGAAAGCGTCGGTACCCTGGTCAGGGAATAAGACGCAAAAGCACAAATTGAAAAATTCATATTTTCCCCCTATACTATCTTAAAATAAGGAGAATTTCACTATGAGCAGCACGACGAAACCCTTTGAAGAAAAAATGAATGCCAGTGTCAACCACCTCATCCATGAGCTGGCCTCCACCCGCGCAGGCCGCGCCAACCCCGCCATTCTGGAAAAGGTCACGGTCGATTACTACGGCAGCCCCACGCCCATCCAGCAGATCGCGGCTGTCGCCGTCGCCGAGGCCCGCATCCTGACCATCTCCCCGTGGGACCGCTCGATGCTCAAGCCCATCTCCAAGGCCATCCAGACCAGCGACATCGGAATCAACCCCATTGATGACGGCCAGGTCATCCGTCTGGTGTTCCCGGCCCCCACCGAGGAGCGCCGCAAGCAGCTGACCAAGGATGTCAAGAAGCAGGGCGAGGACGCCAAGACTGCCGTGCGCAACATCCGCCGCGACGCCATGGACAAGTTCAAGGCCATGAAGAAGGCCGGCGAGCTCACCGAGGACGACCAGAAGAAGCTGGAGGAAGAGACCCAGAAGCTGACCGACAAATATGTCAAGCTGATCGACGACACCTGCGCCGACAAGAACAAGGAAATCATGGAGGTCTGATCTCTCCATGAACGATAGCCTGTGCGGGCATGTCATGCGACACGCCCGCATAGGCTGTTATTGCATCATTGAATAAAACGATTCCGCGAAAGGAAACCACCGTTTATGAAGACCCGCATCATCACCGCCGCTGTCGGCCTGGGCGTTTTGGCCGTTGTGCTGGCGTTTTTTGACACCTTCCTGTTTGACTTGGTATTAAGTGCCGTCTGCCTGATTGCCATCCATGAGGTTTTTTCCGCTATGGGCTTTGGCAAAAAGCAGTGGTATCTCTATGCCGCCGCTGTGCCGCTGACGCTGCTGGTCATGCTGAGCACATCGCAGATGGTGCGCGGCCTGCTGCTGCCCGCGGCCTTTTTGACGGTGCTGTTCTACAACGTCTGTCAGATCGCTCACGTGAAAACACTGGATTTCGGTAAGCTGACGGGGTTTGTCTACTTCTCGGGCGTCATCACGTTCTGCTTCTACTCGCTCATCCACTTAAAGCGGATGCTGCCCTTCGCAGAATATCGCTATGACGCAATTTATTTCATTCTGCTGATCCTCTGCTTTGCCTGGGGCGGCGACACCGCGGCCTACTTTGCGGGCCGTGCGTTCGGCAGGCACAAGCTGGCTCCTATCGTCAGCCCCCACAAGACCGTGGAGGGCGCTGTGGGCGGCGTGCTGGGCAGCATGGCTGCGGGCTGTGTGCTGACGCTCGTCTACTCGCTGCTGTCGGCCAAATACAACGTCATCAGCATTCAGGTGCAGCCGAAGCATTATCTGGTGCTGCTGGGCATGGGTGCCGTGGCATCGGTGCTGGGCATTCTGGGTGACCTGTTCGCGTCGTCCGTCAAGCGCCAGGTCGGCATCAAGGATTACGGCACGATCTTCCCGGGGCACGGCGGCATTCTGGACCGCTTTGACAGCGTCATGTTCATCGCGCCCTTTGTTTCCATCGCGGTACGCTACTTCTTCTATCTGCTGTGAGGAATCGTAAAAATGAGTAAAGTCATCACACTTTTGGGCTCCACGGGTTCCATCGGCACCCAGAGCCTGGACGTCTGCCGTATGCACGGCTATGAGGTGTTCGGCCTGTCCGCCAATTCCAGCGTCGATAAGCTGCTGGCGCAGATCGCGGAGTTCCACCCGAAGTACGTCGCCGTCACCGACCCCGCCGCGTTTGACAAGCTCTCCGCCGCGCTGGCCGGGCAGGCCGACGCG
>UMIC01022739.1_pt1 | contig 9527 bp, 5 predicted proteins | sample 1965681 | NCBI WGS metagenome assembly UMIC01 (sample SAMEA4836114, study PRJEB28245) | human gut metagenome | biome: gut microbiome; material: fecal sample | place: Denmark | collected 2008
CAGAGTGGGTCTTGTCGCGGCCGCAGGCCGGCGGAGCGACACCCTTGGCGGAGTCTTTCGTCCCGGCGAAAATCTTCCCTTGGGGCGAAGGGGAAGATAAAGTCTGCGGATGCCTTTGAAATCCATCGCTGATTGGCGAGGTTTTTTCGAGCCTAGCAGCGCGATGCATTTCAGGGAGCGAGAGCGTGCTCCGCAGACTTTATCTTCGCCCGCAGCCCCAACCCACGACACACTTTCCCCGGGACGAAAGACTCATCCAGCACCGTCCGCTGGTCTGCGACCGCGTCCTCACCTGCTTATCTAAATCTCCAAAACATAAAAAAATACCACTGAATTGATTAAAATGGATGCAAATTTGAGTCCGGGCTGGTAGAATAGTAGGAAAGAGAAAATGTGATAATACCTGTGGAACAGATTCAGACGGAACAGCTGCGGGACAAGTAACAGAATATGAGGAGGAAAAGATATGCGGAATAAATACATGGCTTATGTAGGTTCTTATTCATATAACGGGCAGGCGAAGGGAATCACCGTTTATGACGTGGATATGGATAAGGGCTGTTTTCAATACAGGTGTGAAGTGGAAGTGGACAATTCTTCTTATCTTGCCGTGTCAAATGATGGAAGAACTCTGTATTCAATAGCAGATGAAGGTGTAGTTTCATTCCGTATTATGGAGAACGGCGCACTTTCCAGGCTGAACAGCGCCAATATCAAAGGAATGCGCGGCTGCCATATTACGACGGATGCGGAGGACAAATATATTTTCGTTTCCGGATATCATGATGGCAAGGAGACGGTTCTGAGACTGAATGAAGACGGTTCGGTCGGTGAGATTACGGATGGTGTGTTTCATAAAGGACTTGGCAGTGTCGCAGAGCGAACCTTTCGTCCACATGTAAGCTGCAGCGCCAGAACTCCGGACGGTCATTTTGTGCTTGTCGCCGATCTTGGAATTGATCAGGTGAAGGTATACCGGTTCGATGAGAAAAAGGGCCTGCTGACTCAGGTGGATGCGCTGCGCTGTGAACTGGAGTCAGGTCCCAGGCAGTTTTTGTTCAGCGGAGACGGGAAGTTTATTTATCTGATGTATGAGATCAAAAACGTGATTGACGTATTTACGTATGAATATGAAGAGGGCGACCGAGTACCGCATTTTGAAAAGATTCAGACCATTACCTCCACTGCGCCGGAACGCCTGAGCCAGCTTACCGCGGCCTGTGCAATCCGTCTGTCTCCGAAGGAGGATTACCTGTATTGCAGCAATGCAGGGGATAATTCCGTCAGCGTATATAGAAGAGATCCCGAGACAGGCGTACTCACCATGATAAGCTGTCTGCCTATCAGCGGCGATTACCCGAAGGATATCGCTGTTTTCCCGGATGAAAAGCATCTGGCATCAATTAATCATGCAAGCAACAGCATTTCCTTCTTTGAGGTGGATTATGAGAAGGGCCTGCTGGTAATGTGCAGCAGGAGTATTACAATTAATGAACCGAACTGCTGTGTGATCACGAGGGTGCCGAATGGAACCGCCGGGGGTAAGAAGGCGAAGGCAGAAAGCAGGCAGTAAATAAGTGAATGGGCAGTAAGTAAGCGGTGAGCCGGCGGTTAAATAAGCAATAAGTAAGCTGTAAGCGGAATGCCTGATTGTATATGAGACGATACGGTATATCACCGGGTTGGTGAAAAGTTCGCAATATGTATGGAGAGACAAGGAGCAGGAAAGCATGGCAGGTTCTACATTTGGAAAGATATTAACAATGACTACCTGGGGGGAGTCCCATGGCGCAGGGATTGGCGTGGTTGTGGACGGTTGTCCGGCAGGACTTTTGCTGGCTGAGGAGGATATTCAGAAATATCTCAACAGAAGAAAACCGGGGCAGAGCCGGTATACAACGAAAAGAAATGAGAGTGATTCGGTTGAAATTATGTCCGGCGTATTTGAGGGAAGGACAACCGGAACACCGATTGCAATGATGATTCGGAATCAGGATCAGCATTCGAAGGATTACAGTGAGATAGCCGGTTATTACAGACCGGGCCATGCAGATTATACCTTTGATAAAAAATATGGTTTCCGGGACTACCGCGGGGGCGGAAGATCCTCGGGCCGGGAAACCATCGGCCGAGTGGCGGCCGGAGCTGTGGCGGCCAAGATTCTGGAGGGCCTTGGAGTCAGGGTGACGGCGTATACGAAAGCAATCGGAAATATCCAGGTGCAGCCGGAGCGGTTTGATATGGAAGAGTGCAGCCGGAATATGCTGTATATGCCGGATGCGTCTGCGGCTGCTGAGGCGCAGATGTTTCTGGAAGAGAAGATGGCGCAGATGGATTCGGCCGGCGGGATTGTGGAATGTGTGATACAGGGGGTTCCGGCCGGAATTGGCGAGCCGGTATTCGAAAAGCTGGATGCAAATCTCGCCAAAGCGATTTGCTCGATCGGAGCCGTGAAGGGGTTTGAGATTGGCGACGGATTTGAAGCTGCCAAGACGACCGGGGCATTAAATAATGACGCATTTTGTATTTCTCCGGATGGCCGGGTCGGCAAGAGGACAAACCATGCCGGAGGCATCCTGGGAGGAATCAGCGACGGAACAGAGATTGTGTTTCGGGCTGCTTTTAAACCGACTCCTTCGATTGCATCGCCGCAGAAGACGGTGAACCGGGATGGCGGGGAGATTGAAATCAGCGTCAAGGGGCGCCATGATCCGATTATTGTTCCGAGGGCGGTCGTTGTTGTGGAAATGATGGCGGCATTCACAGTGGCTGATATGATGCTGGCCGGAATGACGGCCAGGATGGATCGGGTGCGGGAATTTTACCTGGAAGTGTGATGGGAGCTGTAATAGCTGTTTGATTTTTTGTTACTGTTTATGAACAGTGTTCTGCAGCTTTTTGCATGATATTGTTATGGGAATTGTCCATAGAACTGCGTTTTTGGCAGAGTTGTAAACAGTATGGATTTTTTTATATTTAAGAAGTGAAATTCAGGGGATGTTAGAGAGCGTGTTTGAAAATAGTTTTCTGCCAGATGTACGTCTCACCTTGTGGGAAATTTGGTCCAAATGAGCGCAGCGTATGGGCTGTGTTAATCGGATTTGGCCTGATATGCCGCAGTGCGTGGAGAGGGGGATATGGAAGGGCGGAAATTTGTTTTTAGACACGCTTTAGTACAGCAATGTATAGATAGCTGTTAATAGTGATTGATATCTGCGTCAGGCGTGCGTCTGCGAAGCGGCGGCACAGTGCTCCTGCGGCCAGCTTGCAGACATGCTCCTGGCGTAGACAGCGGGAGCTGTGACTAAGGAATTTATGTAATTCTGTACAAGTATTCTTATGCATTTCGTAGTGTTGTGAAAGGAGTAAGTGAAAGTGGACATAATGTATCGGCATCCGGCCGGCGTGTCGGAGGAAAAGGAAACAGCAGGCCGTCTGGAAGCAATCGGGCAGGAAGTAAGAAAAGCGGCGAAGGAACTTCTGGAAGAGGCACAGATGGAGCGGGGGCAGATTATGGTTGTCGGATGTTCATCCAGTGAGATAGCAGCCCACAGAATCGGCTCATATTCCAGTGGGGAAATCGGACAGGCGGTATATGAAGCTTTGATGAAGGAACTGGAGCCAAGGGAGATTTACCTTGCCGCACAGTGCTGCGAACATTTAAACCGGGCGCTGATTCTGGAAAAAGAGGCGGCCGAACGGTACGGATATGAGATGGTGAATGTGGTGCCTGCTTTGAAAGCCGGAGGGTCATTTGCTACGGCTACATATGCGGGTATGAGGTGTCCTGTGGCAGTGGAACGGATTCAGGCGCACGCGGGAATTGATATCGGTGATACATTAATTGGCATGCATCTGAGGGCTGTGGCGGTACCGGTAAGGATTTCCGTAAAGGAGATTGGCGGTGCTCACGTGGTGTGTGCCAGGACCAGACTGAAGTATATCGGCGGTGAGCGGGCGAAGTATTTGTGATGGTATGTAAGATGGCATGTAACTGTTCATGCCGTCAGGATTGCTGCATGGCATGATGGTGTGACGGTTTGGGGGAGAATGGAGAGAATAGACATGAATATCAAGAAGAATGATGTCTTTGAAGTGATAATAGAGGATATGAGCGAGAGTGGTGAAGGCGTAGGAAAACTGGATGGTTATATCTGGTTTATTAAAGATGCCGTAATCGGAGACCTGATTGAAGCAAAGGCAATGAAAATGAAGAAGAATTACGGTTTTGCCAGATTGATGAAGGTACTTAAGCCTTCCCCTGCCCGAGTGAAGGAGCGCTGTGCGGTGGCGCGCCAGTGCGGCGGCTGCCAGCTCCAGATGATGAGTTATGAGGAGCAGCTGAAGTTTAAACAGAGAAAGGTTTATAATAATCTGAAGCGGATTGGCGGGCTTGATAACCTGTATCTGCCGGGGGAGGGACCTGGGGCAGGAGAAAATGTTGGGGATGGAGAAGGAGATAGAGCAGGAGATAGAGAAGGAGGAGAGAGCGGAAGAAAGCCTGTCATCATGGAGCCGATAATCGGGATGGAGGATCCGTGGCGTTACCGGAATAAGGCGCAGTTTCCTTTTGGGATGAATAAGGAGAACGAGGTAATCGCCGGTTTTTATGCCGGAAGAACCCATTGCATTATTGAGAATGACGACTGCCTGCTTGGCATTCAGGAGAACCGGGAGATTCTGGCGGCTGTTAAGCAGATTATGACCCAATATGGAATTAAGCCGTATCAGGAAGAGAGTCATACCGGGCTGATTCGCCATGTTTTAATCCGCAAAGGATTTAGGACCGGGGAACTGATGGTATGCTTTGTTGTGAATGGAAGAAAATTACCGTATTCCGAAGGCTTTGTGGAAAGACTGCTGGAAATCCCAGGGATGACCAGTATTTCTTATAATGTGAATATGGAGAAGACGAATGTGATTTTGGGACGTGAAGTGGTGAATCTGTACGGGCCGGGTTATATTACGGATTATATTGGGAATGTGAAGTACAGAATTTCTCCGTTGTCGTTTTATCAGGTGAATCCGGTGCAGACGGAGAGGCTCTATGGCACTGCTCTTGAGTATGCCGGATTGACAGGGGAAGAGACGGTGTGGGATTTGTATTGCGGGATTGGCACAATTTCGCTGTTTTTGTCACAGAAGGCGAAAAGGGTCTATGGCGTTGAGATTGTGCCTCAGGCGATTGAAGACGCCAGGGAAAATGCGCGGCTCAATGGTATAGAAAATGTAGAGTTTTTTGTGGGGAAGGCCGAGGAAGTGCTGCCCAAACAGTATGAAAAGGATAAGGTTTATGCCGATGTGATTGTCGTGGATCCGCCCAGGAAAGGGTGCGACCCGGTCTGCCTGGATACGATTGTAATGATGGGGCCGAAGAAAGTGGTTTATGTGAGCTGCGATTCGGCTACGCTGGCCCGGGATGTGAAGTATTTGGAGGAGAGAGGGTATTGGGTGGAGAGAGTAAGTTGTGTGGATATGTTTCCTATGAGTGGGCATATAGAGACTTGTGTGTTGCTACAACGAAAAACTATGTAGAAATCCTTAATTTTAGGCACTTTTTCAAGCATATCGTGTTTACAAGTGAGGGTGATAAAATCCGAAATAAAGAGATTAAAAACTATATCAATGTTTCAGTAGTAGTTGATATAGAGTGTGGGAACACAACAAATTAAATATTAAATTTGAGGGGTACTTGTAAAAGAGTATCCCTTTTCAATGTAGGGCGTTCAGAAAAGAGCGTCTATTTTTTTACCCTTGAATTGTCAAATCAAGTGCAACGTAGTTGAATAATAGACCTCATAAGGAGTTCTGTATCCTAGACATTTCCTTGGGCGTTTGTTCAGTTCATCCACTTTGCTTTGTATTTGCTCATCGCTATACTTAGATAGGTCAGTACCTTTCGGAAAGTATTCGCGAAGTAAGCCATTGGTATTTTCATTAGTTCCTCGTTGCCATGGTTGGTGTGGCTGCGGAAAATAAAACGGCACATTGTTCAAAGCATTAGTAACTTCTGCATGACGCGCAAATTCTTTACCTCTATCCGGTGTGATTGAGTATAGCGGTTGCCCTTGTAGACATTGGATCATAGTATCCCTGACATATATTGAACTCTTCTTCTCAACTTTTCTGCTGAGAAGGAAGCGGCTCTTTCTGTCCGTAAGCGTTACAAGACAAGGACCAGATGTCTTACCTGCTACAGTGTCACCTTCCCAGTCACCGATACGACTACGACTATTGGCTTCGTCAGGACGTTTCGAGAGGTCATTACTAACAACAATCTTACCACGAGTTTCCTTATGACTCTTGGTATGCCTAGTCTTTCCACGATGCCTGAGTTTCCGTCTGGCGCCTCGGTTACCATTTGATCGTCTTTCTTCGATAGTATCGAATAGACCAGCATAGATGCCTCGATATATAGTCGTATAGCTTATGCTGAATGAAGTACATTCAAGCTTGATTCTTTCTGCAATCTGCTCAGGAGACCACTGATGAATAAGAAATTTCTCTCTGACTGTGTCAAAAATCAATGGATCAGATAATTTCTTCTTTGGACGACAGCGTTTACGACGCTGTTCATAAGCTTCTTGAGCATATATAGCTGAATAATTGCCGTCTACGGAATTACGTGATAGTTCGCGAGAGACTGTAGACTTGTTTCTGCCAATACTATTGGCAATATAAGTAATAGTGTGATTCTTAGAATATAAAACTAGTATCTTTTCACGCTCTTCTGGTGTAATATGTTTGTAATGGCTCATAGTTCCTCCTGGTATTTTGATATCTTTACAAACACCATTGTACCAGAACTATGGGTCATTATTTATTTGTTGCACTTAGATTGTAAATTCAAGCCCAAAATGAAAGGAGCATTAAGAATTATGAAAAAGATATTCAAGCGATTATGTACGGGCTTCTTAGCCTTTGCGACTATCGTTACCGCCTTGCCGAGTACCATTGTTCATGCCGAAAGCAAGCAATACTGGACACAATCTGATGAGCGTGTCGGTATCGTTGAAAAAGTAATGAATGACGGTTCTATCGGTTCAACCTTTAACGAGGGACATTTGACCGTTGAGGGTGAGGACGCTTATTGTATTGACATTAACACGGACTTTAGAAATGGATATAAGACCAGAGCTGACGCAAGCACACGCATGAGTGCTGACCAGATAGCCGACGTTGCCTTATCCATTGAATACGTCAAGCAATACACGGACAGCCACGGCGGTTTGAGCAGTAATCACGCCTACCTTTTAAGACAGTTGGTTGTCTGGCAGAGATTGAGCGTACATCTTGGCTGGCAGTGTGATAACGTGCGAGCTTCCTATAATGAAATTCCAAAGGCAACGCAGGACGAAGTATTCGTAGGAGCGAAAACCTTTGTCAAAGCAAATAAAGGACGCTATGAATGTGGCGGTTATATCTACTCTGGCGAGGGGCAGGAATTGGGACAGTTCTGGGCGAACCTTAATGTAGGTAACGCTACACTACAAAAGAGTTCCACCAACACCAGCATTACAGACGGTAACGGAAATTACAGTATCGCTGGTGCGACGTATGGTGTCTTTTCTGATAAGGACTGCACAAACCAGCTTGCCACCCTTACGACAGATAACAACGGCAATACCGAAACCGTAGAAGTCAAGGCTGGCATAGTCTATATCAAGGAATTATCCGCACCGACTGGCTACAAGATTGATAATACTGTGTATTCTCTAAAGGTTGAAGCAGGAAAAACAGCGACTTTGAAAGTAGCTGACACGCCAAAAGTAACCGATACCTTGATTGAGCTTTTCAAAATTGATATGGAAACACAGAAAAGCAATCCGCAGGGCGACGCTACCTTAGAGGGTGCGGAGTTCACATGGAAGTATTACGCTGGCTACTACAACAAAGATAATCTTCCTGCTGAACCAACTCGTACATGGACGACAAAGACAATCGCTGAAAAAGACAGCGACGGTACAATCCATTACGTTACCCGTTTAGCCGACGCTTACAAAGTCGCTGGCGACAGCTTCTATATGCAGGACGGCAACGCCGTACTTCCATTAGGTACATTAACCGTAGAGGAAGTCAAAGCACCAGACGGCTATTTGTTAGATGGTGCATATATGCAGGCAAACGGCAGTGAAGAACAAATCAAAGGAATGTATTTAACACAGATTAGCGAGGACGGCGACCTTGCCATACTGACTGGAAGCAATCAATTTTCTGTATCAGACAAGGTTATCCGTGGCGGTGTCAAAATCCAGAAACGTGATTTAGAAACGAAAGACACCAAAGCACAAGGCGGAGCTACCTTGAAAGATACTGCCTTTGAAATTATTTCCCTAAATGACAGTGCCGTATTGGTTGAGGGAAAATTATACAAGAAAAATGAAGTCGTAAAGACCATTCATACGGACATTGAGGGCGTGGCTTCTACTTCTGCTGATTTATTACCACATGGGAAATATCGTATCGAAGAAAGCGAAGCACCAGAGGGCTACTTGACGGACGGTGCAAAAGCGATTGAGTTTACCATTACAGAGAATGGAAAAATTGTGGATTTAACCAACGAAGCCCATTCTGTCTACAATCAAATTAAGCGTGGCGATTTAGAGGGCGTGAAGATTGGAGCAGGTACGCACAAGCGTCTTGCTGATGTTCTTTTTAGGATCACAAGCAAGACGACGGGAGAAAGCCATATTGTCGTAACGGACGATAACGGGCAGTTCTCTACTTCTTCTGACTGGGCTTCCCACAAGAACAACACCAACGAGGGCAAGACCAGTGAGGACGGCGTATGGTTTGGAACTTCTGAACCAGACGACAGCAAAGGAGCGTTATTATATGACACTTACATTATTGAAGAATTACGTTCTGACAGCAACAAGGGCTTTGAACTTATCCCACCTTTTGAGATTGTGATTTCCAGAAACAAAGTAACCGTTGATTTAGGCACATTGACTGATGAATACGAAAAAGAAATCTCAATCCATACCACAGCGACCAGCAAGGACGGCAAAAAGTCAATCATTGCTGGCAAAGAGGTAACAATCATTGATACCGTCAAATTAGACGGGCTTGTGAAAGGAACAAAGTATCAGTTGAAAGGCTGGCAGATGATTAAGGACGAAAACGCCGAACTTATCATTGACGGCAAACGTGTAGAGAACGACTATACCTTTATTGCTGATGATGAAACAATGAAAGTCGAAATTGCCTATACATTCAACGCTTCTGCTCTAGGTGGCAAGAACCTTGTAACCTTTGAAGAATTGTACGACCTTTCCGATAAGGACGAGCCTATCAAGGTGGCAGAACACAAGGATATTGAGGACGACGGGCAAACGGTATTGATTACCGAGCGTATCATCAAGATACATACCACAGCTACTTTTGAGGACGGCAAGAAAGAAATCGAAGCAGGCAAAGACGTAACGATTGTTGATACGGTTACTTTAGAGGGTTTGGAAGTCGGCACAACGTATCAGCTTGTAGGCTGGCAGATGATTAAGGACGAAAACGCCGAACTTATCATT
>UMIC01014720.1_pt1 | contig 9461 bp, 8 predicted proteins | sample 1965681 | NCBI WGS metagenome assembly UMIC01 (sample SAMEA4836114, study PRJEB28245) | human gut metagenome | biome: gut microbiome; material: fecal sample | place: Denmark | collected 2008
TGTATCCTATAACACCGACTGATCTGCAGATATTGGCAAAAAGCCAATTTTCATACAAAAGCACCTGACTGTCTCCCAACATTTGCATATCAGTGAGATGGCTTCCGTATATCCCTGCCGATGTACTGTCATTATAAATATGTTCTTCCTTTTTAACAGGAGATACCGCAGGTTTTACCCTGCCGTATCTCCCTGACATAACTACCTGTTCTTTTTTCGCACCTGTTCACTGGTAATAAGTGGTCATTTCCAAAAGAATCAGTCTGCAAGAACAACTGTATTAGCACGGACAAATCTCTGCCAGTCTGTGAAATAGCTTGATACACGGTTTGTGTTATATGCTGCATATTCAGAGAGGAAGTAAATATTATAATACAGTGCATTATCGGTAATATAGTTATAGAATGCATCCAGGTTTTCCTGTGTGTATCCATCAGGAGCAGCGATTGCATCGTAAAGTTCCTGAAGCTCGTCATCAAGAAGTCCTGCCCATGTTCTGCCAGAAGCATAGTTGTTACGGTTAAAGAGAGTGTTCCAGAGATCAGCAGTTACATAACCTGCATCTTCCACACCTGCATAAGCCAGATCGTACATTCCACTGGATCCGTCACGGTATGTTCCATAAGTAGTTCCCTCTACTACGTCAAGCTCTGCATTGATGCCAACTTCCATCAGGTTGGACTGAACGATAGTCCACATCATGGTAATAACCGGATTACTGTTGCAAAGAAGTCTCAGATTCAGTTCTCCTTCACTGTAGCCAGCTTCTGCAAGCAGTTCCTTTGCTTTTTCCGGATCGTAAGAGTACGGGCTTGTCTCCCAGTCAGAGCTATAACCAATAGTCAGTCCATCCTGTCCACATGTAACAGTGGATGCAGTTCCATGTCCATATCCGCAGGCCTCTGCAACAGCCTCATTATCAATAGCATACAGCACAGCCTGGCGAAGTGGAAGATTATCATAAAATACGCTGTCTTCCATCATGTTAAACATGATTCCACGCTCTTCTGCTGCTGTCATCTCTGCCAATTCAATTCCGTCTGTATTGCCAACCTCGTCAACCAGACTGGAATCAATGTACATAGCCATATCGATGTCTCCGTTTTCAACAGCCAGTGCCAGCTGTGTGGATTCTTCCAGTACATCAAATTCAATCACATCTGCATTCTTAACGCTTCCCCCATAGATAAGGCTTTCATCTGTCTGCCAGTAGGAATCTGTTGCACGTGCAATAATCGTAGTACCATTTACATAATCAGATCCGCCAGATACTGTATAAGGCATGGTTCCGCAGGAAGTAGTCGCAAATCCATCCGGGCTGTTATTATAGGCTGTTTCGCTTGCGATCGGCACTTTACATACAATGTAGTTAAATGCACCGGCAGCAGTTGTATTTAAAGTGAGCCTGAATGAATAATCACCAGTTGCCTCAATGGACTCAACAGTTGTTGCCCAGTTCTGCATATATTGTTTGAAGCTGAAAACAACATCAGAGGCTGTAATATTATTTCCTTCAGCGTCTGTGATATAATCATAGATCGTAACATCATAGGTTACATCATCTACCTGCTCATAGCTCTCCATCATAATGCTGTCGATTTCAGTTGAACCGCTCTGACAACTTGCCAGTGTCTCATAAAGAACATAGGTGACCATATCCTTGGTGATTCGTCCACTGGCCCATGGATTCAGGGAATCAAGACCACCGTAAATACCCATTTTTAAAGTTGTTTCCCCGCCAGCATCCTCTGCAAATACAACTCCGGTATTCAGTGAGCACACCATTGCTGCTGATAAAAGCCCAGCTGTAAGTTTCTTTAATTTCCCGTTTTTCATTTTGAACCTCCTTTTTATCCTCTATACAGTTTTTACATCATGCATTTGCATGATTTTGTCTCGCCTGCCACCCCTGTCTAATACCTGCAGACGAAACGGTTAAATGGTACTCCATGAAACTACGAAAAACATATTTCTAACCTTGCATATCATTTTTTTGAATGATAAAATATTGTGTATGATACAAGGAGGATAAAACATGAATTTTCTGAATATAAAGTATTTTATTGCAATTGCAGAAGAACAAAACATCAGTGCAGCAGCCCGAAAACTTTATGTTTCCCAGCAATCCTTAAGTGAGCATCTCAAAAAGCTTGAGACCGAAATCGGTGCACCGCTTTTTATCAGGGGGAATACCATTACCCTGACAGTTGCCGGAGAGTGCTTTCTGGATGGGGCAAAAGAAATCATGGCTTCTTATAACAGAATGATCTCTAACATCGATGCCGCTACTGCGAACCGCCGGAGCAGCATCACAGTCGGCGTCCCAACTTATATGGATCCACCTTTTCTGGCTGATCTGCTGGCACAGTTCACTGCCCATTATCCTCAGTATGATGTCACGATTGTTAAGCGGCAGCATGCTGACATATCCCACAATATGCGTGGTGTTGATTTGTATATCAGTTACCTGCCTGTACCTGAGGAGCTGGAAGATGTCTGTATTATGGACAGCAATCCATACTGCGTCTCCTTCCATAAAGATCTTGCATTGAAAATTTACGGTAATGATTGGCCGGCTCTGGAGAAACAGCTTCAAGAAAGCCATGATCTGTCTCTTCTGAAGGCTATGCCATTTATCCTGCTCTATGACCGCCATGGTCAGCTGACGCAAGATCTCGACAGCATTTTTAATGAATACGGTTTTTCTCCTACACCTGGTTTTACCTCTGAAAATGGCCACCTGAATATCCGTATGTGTCAGAAAGGTTTCGGCTGTATGCTGGCGCCCAAAAATACTGTCCAGTACTATTTTTCTGCCGGGAAAGAAGCTTCTGATATGCTGTGTTATCCTATATCAGTTACAAGCTTTCCCACATACCAGGCCATTTGCTACAAAAAAGGTCTGCATCTTCATCCTGCTGAAATCTGTTTCATCAATGAAGCCCGCGCTTTTTTGTCAGGTTTTACCAAGAATTAACGCTTCATCCATATACATTTTTCATTGTTTCTATGGTTATATAGTATCCTTTTTTATGCACTTTGTCCAACATCATATCATTTTGACACCCACAAGCGAAAACTTGTGGGTGAATTATGCATAAAAAAAGCTTCCTGCCGTTTTCTTACAACAAGAAGCTAAATCTATACTCTTTTTAATTATTTTGCAATGGTGTTACCTTTTTCTCTAATTCCCTGCGTACACTGAGAATACTGTAAATAACTGCTGCTCCTTCTGAAATCCAGAATGCAAACCATATTTTATCCACACTTCCGCTCAGAGAGAACAGGTATACAAAAGGTACAAGTAAAATAAGCTGTCGGATTGCAGTTCCAAGCATATTGATCACGCCATTTCCAAGACCAGATGCAGAATATCCAAGAACCGTTGTGACAGCTGCACAAATAAATGTAATGGATATGATCCGAAGAGCAGGAATTCCCATTTCAAGCATTTCCTTGCTTGCTGAGAAAAGCTGCAACAGCTGTGATGTAAATACCATAAAGATTACTGTACCAGCCAGAGCAATGATTGCAGCCGCAGGAACCATGATCTTCAGTGTTTCTTTTACACGTTTTCCATTTTTGGCTCCATAGTTATATCCCACGATAGGAATTGCAGCCTGACCCAGACCGTTTATTGGCATCATAAGGAAATTCTGAAGCTTGTAATAAACTCCGAAAAATGCTACTGCTGTAGAAGAAATCGGCATTAAAATACTATTGATCACTGAGATCATAATACTTCCCACAGCCTGCATGATAATAGTCGGAAAACCAACCTTATAAATTTCAAGAACTGATTTTCCACTGAAGCGGAATCCTTTTATCGCAAAATGCAGTTCCGGATTTCTGAAATGATTCAAAAGAAGCGCTGTGGCAGCTCCCATTATCTGCCCGATAACGGTTGCAACGGCAGCACCCTTGATTCCCATGGCCGGGCAGCCCAATAAACCGAAAATCATGATCGGATCTAAAATAATATTTGTCACAGCACCTACGATCAATGAGATCATACTAGAAAATGTGTTTCCAGTTGCCTGCAATAATCTCTGTGCCAGAGTTTCAAGAAAAATACCTATGCAAAATGTCATACATACCTTTAAATAGGTTTCACAATAAGCTCTGGTTTCCGGGTCATCTGTAAATGCCGCTGCAAAACTTCCCGAAAAAAAGATTCCCAGTACAACAAAGATCAAAGTACAAATAAAGGCTAGGATAAGACCGGTGGTAGCAATTTTATCCGCTTCCTCATGTTTTTTTGCTCCAAGCAGCCGAGAAATCAATGCATTTACTCCAACACCGGTTCCGACGGAAGCAGCCACCATTAATATCTGTAACGGATAGGCAAGTGAGGTGGCTGTTAAAGCCTTCTCGCTAAGTCTAGCAACAAAAATACCATCTACAATATTATAAAGCGACTGAACCAAAAGGGATGCCATAAGTGGCAATGACATGGTAAAAACCAGCTTGCCTACAGGCATTTTCCCCATTTTGTTTTGTTTCTTACTGTCCAAAAATATCACTCCTTCCAAATTCTGGTTCATTCATAGTTTTTGTTTACAGTAATTACCCCTGTTTTTATTTCTAAAATTGTTGTCGACTACAATTAAAGAGTTTTTCCTGAACTTCTCGTAAGGTTGTGAAACATTCAGGCTTATATTCTGATTTTACATTTTATTTTTAGAACTCGCCAACATTTCTTACCTTTGGCGTCCACAAGCATTTACTTGTGTATAGTTTTTTGCAGATATGTTGTCGTAACCTGAAGGATATGTCATTTTGCAAAAAAAAGTGCGCTATCAGACGCACAAATAAAAACGGCGGCTTCTGTGCTTCAGAAACCGCCTACATACAGCTTAACCAGCTGGCTTTTCTTTATGATACTGTCTTTTTCAGGCAGTACATATTTCAATTACAAAGATTCCGGATTAAACAGATCGCTGATGCTGTCCCCGTTTCTGTGGATACCATCTACTGTAAATTCTGCCCACTCGCCAATGTTGGTTGCATGGTCACCGATTCGCTCATAGTATTTGGAAATCATAAGAAGATCAAGCACCTCATCACTGGAATAGCCCATGCGGTTCATATCCAGTGCTTTTCTTACCTGATTGAAAAGATTGTCCAGAATATCATCACTGCTGATCACCTTTTTTGCCAGGTCACTTTTTCCCTCTACATAAGCGGCAACACTGTCATTTACCATATGCATGGCATAATCTGCCATTTCCTGAAGTGGAATAGCAGTTACTGGTACATGAACGCTGCCTGTGTTCAGAATCTCCGCAATATCAGTAGCCTGGTCGCCGATTCGCTCCATATCTGTTACCATCTTAAGTGCTGCGGAAATTTTGCGAAGATCAGTACCAACCGGCTGCTGTTTCAGAAGAAGCTGCATGCAAAGAGCCTCAATATTATGTTCTTTGTCGTCAATCTCCTTTTCAATTCTTCCAATCTCCTTTGTGGCAGCCTCACGAACCTCCACGCTTGCCAGAAGCTGACAGGTCTTCATGATGGCCTGACCGCACAGATTTCCCATTTCCAGGATCTCATCTGAAAGCCTGGAAAGCTTTGCGGTATACACATCTCTCATATCAACCAAACCTCCCTGTAATATACTCTTCTGTTTTCTTGTTCTGTGGTCTGGAAAACAGTTCTGTAGTATCGTTGTATTCAATAATCTCACCCAGCAGGAAAAATGCAGTCTTGTCAGAAATACGGACTGCCTGCTGCATGTTATGAGTTACGATCACGATGGTGTAACGGTCTTTTAATTCCAACGCCAGATCCTCAATGTGAGATGTGGAAATTGGATCAAGTGCAGAGGTAGGCTCATCCATAAGAAGTACCTCCGGCTCTACTGCAAGAGCTCTTGCAATGCAAAGTCTCTGCTGCTGTCCGCCAGACATACCCAGGGCGCTCTTTTTCAACCGGTCCTTTACCTCATCCCAGATAGAAGCATTTCGAAGAGCACGCTCTACGATATCGTCCAGTTTTTCCTTGGAATGAATTCCATGAGTACGAGGTCCATATGCAATGTTATCATAAATGCTCATTGGAAAAGGATTTGGTTTCTGGAAAACCATTCCAACACGTTTTCTAAGAAGGTTTACATCAATATCCCCATAAATATCCTCACCGTCCAGACAAATATCGCCTGTGATCTTGCAGCCTTCCACAAGATCGTTCATACGGTTTAAAGATTTCAGCAATGTGGATTTTCCGCAGCCGCTTGGACCAATGAACGCGGTAATCTTCTTTTCCGGAATCTCCAGATTAATATTTTTCAAGGCATGGAAGCTGCTGTAGTACAGCTCCATATTTTTTACATCTATTTTACCCATAATTCTCCTTGCTGCAGAAATTTTCAGCTCATTTACAATTTCTGAAAACCTGCTGAGTGTGAATTTTTCATGAAGCGGATATTCACCGCCTGGCGACATCATCATATGTGAAAGTTCGTTATTCTGTGTCTATTATACTTCCACAACTGACAACCGCATACGTTATCAGTGAAACCTGATGTTTACTGTCCATTTGCAGCTTTGCTTAAGTGCTTTGCACAGAAACCGGATACCCAGTTCAGCACAAGTACGAAGATCAGCAGGATTACCGCTGTGGCATAAGCCTGATCCATATAAAGTCCCTCACTGGAAAGCACATACATATGTACTGCCAGGGTACGACCGGATCCCATCAGACTGGATGGAACCTTCGCCACAGAACCGGCAGTATAAATCAGGGCTGCAGTCTCACCAACAATACGTCCTGTCGCAAGTACCACACCGGAAAGGATTCCGGGAATTGCACTTGGAAGCACCACTTTAAACACAGTGCGGAGCTTTCCTGCCCCAAGGCCAAAGGAAGCTTCTCTGTACGCATCCGGGACACCCATAAGTGCCTCCTCTGTAGTACGGATGATCAACGGAAGGATCATAATCACCAGTGTCATGGCACCAGCCAGAAGGGAATATCCCCAATGGAGAGCGGTACTGAAAAACAGAAGACCGAACAGACCGAAGATAATGGATGGAATTCCCTGAAGAGTTTCTGTTGTAATGCGAATGATCTTGACCAGCTTGCTGCCCTTTTTCGCATATTCAACCAAATAAATTGCTGCAAAAATTCCAAATGGCACTGCGATCACCAGAGATAACAGGGTGATGATCAAGGTGTTGATCAGTGCCGGCATCAAAGATGCATTGTCAGAATTATATTCCAGTGCAAACAAGTCTGGTGTCAGATTTCCAACACCTTTTATCAGAATAAAACCAACAAGAAACGCCATAACTGCCACTGTAATAATTGCAGATAACCATACCAGGAGCCTCAGGATGGCAGAACCAGGATGATTTTTCCAATAAGATAATTTATTTTTACTCATCTTCTGCTCTCCTTTTCAGGGCTGATACACACAGGTTGATAATCAGGATGAATACGAAAAGTACAACACCTGTAGCAATCAGCGCTTCCCTGTGAAGATCGGTTGCATAGCCCATTTCAATTACAATATTTGCGGTCATGGTTCGAAGTCCTTTGAAAAGCCCCTGTGGCATCCAGGTCTGGTTTCCAGCTACCATGATCACTGCCATCGTCTCACCAATGGCTCGTCCGATTCCAAGAACCACACCAGCTAATACACCTGATTTTGCAGCCGGAAAAACAGTGCCAAACACACTTTTTTCGTGGGTTGCTCCAAGTGCCAGTGCCCCTTCATAATAGCTTGTGGGAACACTTTTCAAGGCTGGTTCTGCAACGCCGGTTACCGTTGGAAGGATCATAATTCCAAGAAGTACAGAAGCAGTCAGCATGGTACTTCCATCATGACCGGTAAGCTGTCGAAGCAATGGGACAAACACTGTCAAACCGAAAAATCCATAAACAACAGATGGGATTCCTGCAAGGAGGTTTACCATTGCCTTTAATGGTGCATACAGCTTTTTCGGACAATAAAATGCAAGGAAGATTGCAAGCAGAAGGGCTGTTGGAACTCCCACCACAATTGCCCCTGCTGTTACATAAATACTTCCCAGAATGAATGGAAAAATTCCATACAGTCCATTGGACGGCTTCCATTTCATTCCAAACAGAAAATCTGGCAGACCAATCTTCGCCATTGCCGGGATTCCGTTTGCAAACAGGAAAATGCAGATTAATGCAACGGCTAATACGGAGGTACAGGCCGCTGCGAGGAATACAAATTTCATTACATTTTCATTGATCGATTTCATATAAAGTGAGTTCCTTTTTTATTCGGAAAATTTGGATCCTGCAAAGTTTTTTGCGGGCTTTGCAGGATTCCTTATTTCTGTTTCTTGTTTCGTAACTGTAAAGGTACTTTATTTCTTTACTCTTCACTGATAGCATTCCGCAAGATGTTTTTTGTGAACAGTAACTTTATTTCTTATTATTTTGTAAGGTCTTCCCAGGTTGTGATGTTGCCTGTGTAAACATCTTTTACCTGCTCGCTGGTAAGCTCCTCAACACCACTGTCGTTGTTTACGATTACAGCGATACCATCTTTTGCAATTACAGTTGCGGTAAGACCAGCCTCTGTCTCACTGTCTTTCAGGTCACGGGATGCCATACCGATATCGCAAAGTCCGTCGATTGCAGATGTCATACCGGTTGTGGAATCGCTCTGCTGAACCTCAATTTCAACTTTGTCATTTACTGTTTTATAGCCTTCAGCAAGTTTTTCCATAACAGGTGTTACAGAAGAGGAACCAGCTACTACAACTTTTCCTTCTACAGCAGCTGCTTCGTATGCAGGTTTGTCGCCTACTGAGATGTATCCGTTGTCTTCAATAATCTTCTGTCCATCTGCACTCATGATGTATGTAATGAAATCCTGTGCCGCTTCGCTTACATCATCCTTTGTTGCAATGTTGAATGGACGAACTACTTTGTAATCTCCGGATTCAATGTTTTCTGCTGTTGCCTCTGCTCCGTCGATTTTTAATGCTGTTACACTGTCATCCAGAGAACCAAGAGATACATATCCGATTGCATTTACGTCCTGTGCTACTGTGCTTAACATAACGGATGTGCTGTTTGTGATCTTTGCTGCTTCTGTTGTATTGTCTACTTTATTTCCATCTGCGTCTTTTTCTTCAATTCCAAACAGTTCAATGAATGCACCTCTTGTACCGGATCCGTCTTCTCTGGAGCAGATTGTGATATCTCCGGAAGCTGCTGCCATTGCTGTTGTTCCCATTGTTGCTACTCCTAATAATGCCGCCATTGCTACTGCTAAACCTTTTTTCATAATTCATTTCTCCTTTTCTTCGCGGTCCTTATGTTTTTTACCTTTCTCGCGATTACAGTTGTATCTTAATGTTTGGATGTAAAATGCACTAGCTTTTGAATGTAAAATTGGGGTAAAATATAGCAAGGGTATTTTAGATATTTTTTACACAATTGCTATTTAGTGTGTTGGTCGTTATTCCGGACGCGATTTC
>UMIC01020102.1_pt1 | contig 9433 bp, 8 predicted proteins | sample 1965681 | NCBI WGS metagenome assembly UMIC01 (sample SAMEA4836114, study PRJEB28245) | human gut metagenome | biome: gut microbiome; material: fecal sample | place: Denmark | collected 2008
AATTTTTCTTTTGAAGTGTTTGCATTATTTTAACCCTCGATTGGTGTAAGTATAGTAAAACAACATTAATATATTTTTGGATATACAAATATTGGATAACTACAAATTATCTGTCCATTATTATATCAAAAACCAATCGCAATTTCTACTCATTTACTATAAATTACATTCTTTCCTAAAACAGAAACGAGAGTGGGTATTGTTTTTGAATAAAAAAATCGCATTACCTACAACGAACTTTGCAGAAAATACAGCAAGGCGAATTGTTTAATTATATGACGGAGCGAGGGCTCAAAAGTTTTCAGCGTGGCAAATACGGAAGTACCGCATTGCATTTGACTTCCCTGCAATATCAAATTAAGCAAGACAGCCCAGACCTTTTTATTGGTGTTGATCTTGCTATAATTCATAAATGAAGTATAGCATGAAAAAGTGGTTTTTTGTATTGGATTTCCATCATATAAAAAAAACTGCTAAATTGTATCTAAAAGATCACAATTTAACAGTTTTTCATTATATGGTACAATTTACAAAAATACCAATTTATTATGATTAATACGTTGGAAGAAGGCCTCCATTGCCTGTCATGCAGACAATGGAGCAAGCCTTAGGGGAATAAAATACTTTTATTTACAAGAATAAAGTATATACTTTTCTTTTAAATAAGTACATGGATAAAATTACATAAAACATGCACAAAATACAATAGTTAGTCAAATGAATACCAGAGATTGATACAAATTAATTTTGCAAGAATACCTTATTCAAATAATTTTTTTGCCTTCTCCAGATTCATTTTTCCATTCACTTTCAAATAAATTTTTGTAATTTTAAGCGGCTCACCCATCTCACTGCAAAGCTCCTGCGCCTGTGATAAAGGAATATAGATATCTTCATTTTCCGTTACGGCAGTTACTTTACATGGAAGATAAACAGTTTGCTGTTCATTTTCTTCGTGCCCAGTCAAGGATACCAGATGATCTGCCGCGCCAGAAAGCTCTTTTGTATTTCCAGCAAGTGCATAAGAAATGGTTAGATTTTCTCCCATTTGCAGGAATTTTTCCTGTTGTTTTTTTGAAATGGAATGATTATTTGAGTCTTTCATGTTTTGCAATGCTTTACTTCCAAGCAACAACACCGGTGTATTTCCTAAATCATTCTGCTCTGGATTTTCTCCAAACGCATTCAGATCTATTCCTAAAAAGGTGGCTGTTTCCGTATAATCTTCAATCTTGATGGTTACTGGAATTTCCACAACGGGCCATATCTCTTTTATCCCTTCTATTTTTTTTGCCTTTTTCAAAAAATCATCATCATAAGTAAGGTCTCCAAGGGAAACCAGTGCCAAGTATTGTTTTTTCCCATCCTGTATTCCTGCAAAAAGCTTTATAGAGAAAAATAATGCCAATATCAGAAGAAAACCTACAAAACAGGTAAAACTGTCTATTCTATTCTTTTTCAATGGGCATCCACCTTTCTGGTTTCTTCCAGAAGTATGTTTTTCTTATGAAGCTTACCCAAAAGAAGTAGAATCACAGAAACAAGCAGTACTGCAATAACTGCAATAACGGAATACCACCAGCTGTTTGTTTCTTCCTGGTCATCCTCTATTTTTAAAGACTGGATTTTAGCTTCTTTAATCTCAGACTCAAACTCTGTACTTTCCTCATAGGAATTGCCGGCTGCATCCTCATAAGTAAGAATCAGTTTTCCGGTAATCCTGCCAGGAAAAGAACCGTCATCTTCTTCTGATTTTCCTTTTACATACACACGGAGACTTCCCTGTACTGCGGTTCCAGCTTCTAATGTTCCTAAAAAAGCGGACTCTTTTGGGTTCAATCCGTCTGCTTCCAGCCGGACACTTGCATTATATATCTTATCCCTTCCAAGATTCATTGCTTTCACCGGAATTTCTACCGTATCCATGGTATATAAAACGGAAGGAATATCAGAAGCTTCCAGTTTTGCACGCGCCGGCTGAGTGATCTGAAAGGACAGCGTTTCTGTACCTGTCGCTCCCGTCGCTTTTGAATCTTCGTAATCCAGAGAAAAAGAAACTGTTGCCTGACCTGGAGTACAGTCCTCTGCTATAGTGACCTTTTGCTTCAGGGTAATTGCTTCTCCTGGAGTCAGTCTCTGAACATAAAAAGAGTTTCTCTCAAATTCAATTCCCTTTGTATCCGCAGAAATAGAAATCTTTAGACCAAATACATTCTGGCTACGGCTTTTATTCCGGAATGTCAGTGACATTTCTGTGACAGAGCCTGCTTTTAGATTTTGTCCGGAAAGATTGTTATCCTCTAAAAGAACCTGCGGTTTATGTAGTATTTTCTCACCAGACGAGCTGGCAGAAGAACCGCCTCCACTATACTCTCCAGCAGAATAATCCCCACTATCTATAACAGGATCTGTAATCTGTGTTCCATTATCTGTATCAGTATTTCCATTTTCTATTATGACATGGATTGTCTTCTTTTCGTCCTCAGCAGAAGCGTCTCCTGATATAAATCCATCCAGGTCAGAATTTTGATTTTCCGAATCCGTTTTTTCAGGAGTCTGTTCCTCAGTTTCCGGACTCTTCTCATCTGTAGGATCGTTTTTTTCCTCTTCAAAAGGCAATGTACTGTCTGCATCACTATAAGAAGCTGACTGATCTGCTTCCAGACCGGACTCTCCCACAAAAGCAGCTTCCATATTTCCTGCATCTTCTGCAAAAACAGATGTCGGCAGAAGCATCATGAAACTTAATATTGCGAATGTGGTCTTCACAAATTTTTTTCCCATTTTCAGGCTGTCCTTTCTCTTAAAACTCCGCCATCCATCTCATATACGTGATCACATAAAATCCGGATATCCTCATCATTATGGCTTGCCAATAAAATGGTTTTTCCAGCTGCCTTTAAATCAAGCAAAAGTTCCCTGATCTCTGCCACGCCGTGTTTATCCAGACCGTTAAATGGTTCATCCAGAATCAGGAAGCGAGGATCTTCCATAATGGCCTGTGCAATCCCAAGGCGTTGCCGCATTCCAAGAGAGTACTTTCCAACCGGCTTTTTCATATCCGGATCCAGTCCTACTTTTTTTAGGATCAGGCGGATATCTGCCTTTGAAATCATTCTTTTCATATCTGCCAGTATTTCCAGGTTCTTTACACCGGTATACTGGGTAAGAAATCCAGGCGTCTCAATGATGACACCAAGGCTTTCTGGAAAATCTACATCACGACCAATTTCTTTTCCGAAAACACGGATGGTGCCTGTGGTAACAGGAAGGAATCCGCAGATACATTTCATAAGTACTGTTTTGCCAGAGCCATTATTTCCTACAACGCCGTAAACCTGTCCCACCTTTAAGGTAAGATTTACTTCTTTTAATACCAGATCTTCCCCGAACCTTTTGGTTACGTGTTCTATTTTCACACAGGTATTTTGAAATTCAGATTTCTTCCACTTTTCCATTTAAAACACCTCCAAAAATTCCCATTAACACCAATAAAAATAATAGCAGAAATAACCACAATCCCGCTTTATCCGTTCCCCAGTTTCCATCTGCCAGAATCCATTCCACTGGGTAAAACCAGATCTGGTCTTTGAAATAGCGGTCATGAAGTATAATTCCAAAATAATAGCTGACAAAAGGAATCCCATATGCCATATAAGCTGAATTCCATAAGGTACCACAGATTCCACCAAAAGTGCTTAGAATACTTCCGATCAGTCCCATCCTAAGAGCTTTCATAAGCAGCTCCAGAAACTGTTCCTTTGGAAAGCTGCCTTTTATTTCCATAGGATAAAATATAACAAAATTAACAAGAAGTATGGTGCTTATAGCAAATATCCAGACTAAAAATCCAGATGTCATAACAGAAAAGACTTTTCCTTCCACATATAGCCTGCGGTTTGTCCTGGGAAATGCAGCTTTTAAAAATCCACTTTTATACTCCTGTAAAAAAGAATCACTCCACGGCAGTACTGCAGCTACAGGGATGGCAAAAGATACCATCTGACTTTTCAATGAACCATCCAGCAGGCTGATAAAAGTTCCACATGTTAATGCTTTTTTCAAACTTGGATAAGTCTGACCTGCTGCGATAGAAAAGCAGGCAATCAGCCATGCCGCCAGGAAACTCCTGCCAAGAAGCATACGTTTTGTTTCTACCCGCATAGATATTTCCCCTTCTGATTATGTTTTTTCTCCCAGAAATTCAAAGGGATATTTTTTCATCCTGCGAAGTGCCAGAACCATAAGAACAAATAAAATACCTGCGAAGAACATACAGGACTGCCAGATGGTCGGAAGTAATGGATCATAGCCAAAGTTATGTTTTCCATATACAGCCTGGTTCAAAGGACTGATCCAGCAGATCAGTACATTCACTTGATACATTTCATATTTTTCCTTATGCAAAATTGCGGCTACCACACTGGGTTCCAGTAAAAATCCAAATACACTATAAAGTAGTCCAAACACCATGCCTTTTGTTTTTCCTTTATAAAGATTTCCAACAAGGATCACAAAACCAAGTGTCAGGGAATAGCAGAATAACAGGAGAAAAACCTGCAGCATACAGCCATACGGAGAGATACTCTCCATGACTCTTACTGTAGAGGGGACCTGCAAGTTTTTCCCCAGTTCAGAATATCCGAGCATGGCAGCAGTCTCGCTCCACAGGTTGCCCGGATAACTGTCCTTCATACACAGTACAGATGTAAATAGCAGCATCAATACTGTATAAAGAGCAGTCACAAGAATAATATAAATAAACTGTCCCAAAAGCCATTTTTTCTTTGTTGTTCGAATTAACTGATATGGAGTAACTGGTGTCATCTTTGGCAGGTCTGAGAACAGCAGAAGCAACAGAAGAGAACTGAGCAGTACTGCTGTTCCATCCCCAAAGGTCCAAAGAAATGGCTCTACGGCCTGTACCGGTGTATCATAGTTTTCCATAACAACCATGATTCTTCCAGTGAGAAGAAAGCTAAGTACAAATTCCAGAAGGAAGGTAAAAATGACTTTTGGATTTCGAAAATAGCCAAAGAAATTGTAATGTACAATTCCAAGTACCTGCTTCATATCAGTAGCCCAGATCCCTGTCTATAATACTGCCATCCACGGCGTTAATGGTAAGGAAGCTCCAGCTTGGATAGTCTGTGATGTCCGAGTAACTATTCCCATCATAGTCACCTTCCACTTTTCTGCTTCCAAAGAAATCCCAAACGGGAACCAGAAGACCTGTATGCGGATCTGTGGATGGTTCATAAATTCTGGCATAGCCCAGAACAATCCGGTCAATGTCATAAACTCTTGATTTTTCATATTCCATATTATCTGCATTGGTTACTACCATCATTTTTTCATATGTTTTCATAATCTCAGAAAATGGAAGAAGGTTTAAATTTTCTGTTTTTGTCTCTCCTATGGTATAAGGGTTTGAATAAGACATGCTTTCAATTCCATCTTTATCGACAAAGAAATAAAGACTTTCATAAGACCAGGTCTCCATAGTGCTGTCCATATCTTCCAAAGCACCGCCATCTGCCATTGTCTGAGTAATCGGAATACCGTTTATAGTACGTGTGTAATAAATCGCATATCCGCTTCCAAGATTACTTAAACTATTATCCTCTTCAAGACTATTGCACAATGCATAACTCCAGTCTGAAAACTGCAGATCTGTAATCCCCATTTTATCTACTTTTTCCTGTACCATTTTTTTTGCTTCATCTAATGAAATCCCAATGGACTCCTCAGTAGGTTTTTCCCCTTCACTGGAAGAAGTATACTCATACCAGATCGTGTCCGCAGGCAGCTTTTCCCCGCCAGATTTTGCCGTTTTTCGGATTTTGACAGATAAGGTATCGGATCCGTAGGAAGATGTCTTGTAAAAATATTCCGATCTATCCGGCATCTGTGCAACACCGGAGAAGTCATTTTCCGCAGTACCATTTTCTGTCTCATGGGAGCCTGCAACAGGTCTTCCTTCTACCAGAGTCTTCGTTTCCGGAGCAGACTCATATTCCTGCTCATACATCTCAATTTCTCCATAAATGTCATAAATATAATTTCCATCTTCATCTGTTCCATAGTTATAGGGATCCAGATTTCCGTTTGCTACATCTTCTTTTAGTTCATCCAACGTTTTTTTGATTTCATCCTTTGTCTGGGTATAATAGCTATCCGATGTATACAGCTTTGCCTCTGAGAAAAAGGCATCTGTAATACGGTCAAGAAGATCCTGTGTAACTTCTGCAGGCGTGACAGAAATTGCGGATATCTTTTCTACATCCGGTATTTCTACGGTGGCATCCGTGTTCACTACAAGTTTTGCACTGTCATCTGTAGTCTGACTTTTATAAGTTTCCGGAGCATTGAGCAGGTCTCGAATAGTTGTTCTTACCGCTGTGTTCTTATCCTTTGTATTTTCAGAAGAGTCCTCCTTCACCATATCTACGCCTTCAGCTTCTGTATAAGCATCTTCTGCCTTGCTTCCTTTTGGTTTTACAAGGGAAGATTCCGGGGTATGGGCACATCCAGTGAGCATTCCTATACAAAGTGTTAATCCTACAATTTTATTTATGTTTTTTCTCATGTTGAATAAATTCTCCTTCCTGTTTATGTCCACAAGTATAGCATCTTTCATTACACCAAATCTTCCGCAAGTTGTAACTGTTCTGTAAATTCCAATTATTTACCATAAAACAGATACGATCGTTCCTTTTCCCAGATGACTTGTAATTTCCAGCTGAAATCCATGTATATCTGCAATTTTCTGGCATAGCGCAAGACCAAGCCCAACACTTCCCTTTACTCTGGAACGTGATTTATCGACCATATAAAAAGCTTCTGTTACTCTTTTCAGATCTTCTTCTGGAATTCCCTTCCCATAATCCTGAACGGATAAATGATTTTGGGTTGCCTCCAGTACGATTTTTGAATTCTCATCGGAAGCCTTGACTGCATTATCAATAAAATTTGTCACTGCACTCATCATAAGGTCCGGATCAAATGTTTTTCTAAGATTCTCTGGATTACAATGAATCTCAAGACAAATATTTCTCTCCTGAAGCCTGTAAATAACAAGTTTTTTTACATCTTCCAGAAATTGATTCATCTGAACTTCCACTGGAACAAATTCTGTTTCACCTGTTTCATATAATCCGGTAAGTTCCAGCATTTTCACAGAAAGTCTGGAAAGCCTTCGGCATTCATTTCTAATATAATCAAGCGCTATCTCCTGCCTCTTGGGAGATAGGCGTACCGTTAGAAGTGTATCTGCATATCCTATGATTGCGGTCATTGGGGTCTTTAATTCATGGGCCAAACTTCCAAGCAGCTGTCTCTGTGCCTGGTTTACGGAAGAAAGCTTTTCAATCTGCTCCCTTACTTTACCTGTCATAAGATTAAAGCTTTTCCCAACCTGTGCCAGTTCCGTTTTTCCTTCTGATGGCACTTTTATCTCATAATTTCCATTTGCCACAGAAACAGCCGCTTCTTTTAGCCTTGTGAGCGGTTCCATAATTTTCCGCAAAGTCAAAAACAGGAAAAAGCCAACAAACAGAACCAGAAACAGGGTAAACCCTCCTGCCTGATAAAACAGTGTCTGACTCTGTTTTTGTACACTGGTAATATCTTTGTAGGTGACAATCTGATAGTTCATGTCTGTAGAACTGTAGCTGGAAAAATAAAAGAGCAAAAATACGTTGCCATTTGTTTTGCTGATCAGTGGTTTATCACAATAGCTGTCATTTTCGAATCCATCGTGTTTGTTTTTTGTTAGGTTTCTGATATTTTGCAGATCAAACTCATATTTTGTCCCATTATATTGTTCTTTTCCATCCTGATATAAAACGGCACTGTCGTGGAATACCTGACGAAAAGTATAAATAATCATTTTTTCCCGGATTTTATCATCAGAGTCCTGTGTTTTACTTTTAATCCGCATTAGCATGTTTTCAAACTTAGAAATATTTGTTTGAAACCTGCTATTTTCATAACTGCTGATATTCTGTATGCTCTGATTTTTCCACCTGTAAGTTGTATAGAAAAAAATTCCAGATGACAGCAGAAGCACCATGCAGATTACCTGTAAAAAAATTTTTGTAAATAGCTTCATAAATCCACCTCAAGTCGATAACCAATTCTGGGAATGGTTTTGATTTTATCCTGCCAGCTTAGTTTTTTTCTGATGCGTCCAACGTGTGCATCCACAGTTCTTGTTTCTCCGCAGAATTCCTCCTTCCACAGTTCCTGCAAGATCTGGCTTCTGGTAAGTGCTTTATTTGGGTTTTTTACGAACACCATAAGGCAGTTATATTCCATAGGTTTTAAATATATTTCTTCTCCATTTTTCGTAACTATGTGACTTACGGTATCAATTATGACATCGTCTATCTGAATCTGTTTCGGTGCCGTTCCATAACGATCTAATACTTTTTCCAAACGCACCATTACCTCCAGCATTTCAAAAGGCTTTACTATATAGTCCTCGGCTCCGTCTTTTAACCCTTTTACTTTACTTGTAACATCAGCCTTTGCCGTAAGAAATATAACCGGAATACCAAACTTTTTTAATTCCGGTAAAAGGGTATAACCATCCTTTCCCGGAAGCATAATATCCACAAGTGCGCACTGAAATTCATGGTCCTGTACGACGCCTTCACTTGCATCATTTCCATCCAGATAACCTACTGTTTCATAACCAGCAGCTTCCAGATTCATACAAAGCAGATCATTGATTGCCATTTCATCTTCTATCACCAGTATTCTTGCTTTCATAATAATGTTCCTTTCATTTTACACAAACCCGATTATTTCTTTATTGTGCGTGATTTTTACTATTACAATTATACACTAATTTCAGTACTGCGAACGTAACCGATTTGTAAAGAAAAAGGAATCAAGAACGATCCATCTGGAAGTCGTTTTGATTCCTCAAATCCCACTACATTTTTGATTTCATTTTGTTAATTGTGTTTATATGAGTCACACCCTCCCTCTCTTAGAACTGTCTATTTCCCGACAGCCTCTTCCTATAAAATCATATGTTACACAAGTGTCTGTCCCATTGCCGCTGCAATTTCCTTTAACTTGTCGATAGCATAGCCTGTATATTTTGAAATCTTATCGACAGGTTCCTTTTCCTCGATCATCATCTGGGCCAGGGACATTTTTTCTTTTTCAACTCCCTGTTTCATTCCTTGCTCAATTCCCTGGTCCACAAGAGCTCTACTTAGATTACACATGTCTCTCACCTCACTCTCAAATTCTTCTGTCATGGCAATATCAAAATCTTTATGTAACCGCTTCTTTTTTTTCTTCTGGCGTGGCGCTCATATATTATTTTCCCTAGCGGTAATCAACATTTCAAGTAATCCCTTTGGCTTGTTGTGTCCACCTTATAGGGTACATTATAAAAATCTTCATTTTGTGAAAG
>UMIC01002974.1_pt1 | contig 9303 bp, 5 predicted proteins | sample 1965681 | NCBI WGS metagenome assembly UMIC01 (sample SAMEA4836114, study PRJEB28245) | human gut metagenome | biome: gut microbiome; material: fecal sample | place: Denmark | collected 2008
ATTATACGGATCATGAGTGTGTTCATTATTTACACGACACTGGTAAGTATGAGGAAGAATTCAAGAAAATTAGTGTTGAGTTAGGTCCTGAAACCGTACTGTTTTTGCCGAGCAATTTGAAAAGTGAGCCAAAAATAATACGGAATGGTCAGGTATATAAATTTAGATAAAAAAAATCCCGCTTATTAGCGGGATTTATTTATCTATTCATCTTTAACACTTAACCTTGTTTTCGCTCTTTGTCTAACTTCATCTAAATCTGTACCTTCAACCCCTCTGGTAAATCGCTCGACAGAGTTTACTCGCTTTCCATCAGCATTGAGTGTACTTCCAGAACCCGTATATTTATCGAGGTCAAATTCTTTGAAATCAGGAAGCATGTCGGCTTCTTTAAGAGTTGCGGTCCATTCAGAAAAGTCTATTTTGGTGAAGTCTACTTTATCCATATCTGCTAATGTAATTCCTTCACAATTCGGATTTTTTGTATCACCGTATCCTATTGTTCCTCTAACGTGCTCAGTGATTATTCTGGCTACCTGAGAGTTATACGCACAGTAGCTACTTTTCTTTTCGATACATGCGCCAAGAACCTTCTTAGAACACCAACTGTCTACCTTTGTCGCTAACTTAGTTTCTTTTTTGATTGCCAGTTTGAATTCTTCATCGGTACAAGCCCATATAATATTCACCAATAGGTTTGCCATTTGGTATGCCAAGTATGCATATCCGACAACTGACATGGCTGTTGTGATCGTTGATGAAAGTTGCACTACTGAAGCACCGGAGCTAGCCCCTCCGTTTTCTGCTAATGATTGAGTTGCGGTTTTTCCGCCTTCAGTAGCTGCGGATTGGAAAATAGCGTTTGTAACAGCCTCACCGAAGGTGTTTGCAGTCCATTCGGCAACTTTGGTTGTTAGGTTGTTAAGCGCTGCTGTTGTCATCGAGACAACGCCTTTTTCAGCGACTCCTTGAGCTACTTCAGCACCGGCATTTCCGACAAAAGAGTTAAAAGCGGAAATAGCAGGTTTTGTAATAGCTTCCACCGCATCCATAGCTGCTGTGCTTGCCATATCAAATAAGCCTACACCACCATCAAACAACCCTGCTTCTATCGCTAAAGCATCTGCCGCTCTCATAGTCATCATTGAAAGCTGTACGTATTCTATCCAGCTCACACCGACCGGTTGATCACAACAATCTACCCATCCTCCCATTGCCGTTCGGCATGTCAGAGCTTCACCTTTGAAAATGACACATTGCTCTTTATTCAAAGAAGATTCACCGTTGTTTGCTTCTTCTGCATCAGCACAATTAGTATCTGCCAATGCAAAAGATGCCGCATTCAACATAGCAGCCGCTGTTGCAAAATCACCATTCTCTTGAGATGAAGGACGTAAACATGATCCATTTAGACATTGTACCGCGCCGTCACAAATTAGCTTTTCATGGACTGCGCCATTATTAAAGGTAACATCTTTTCCACAATCCCATGTTTCACTAGATTGCCAGCAACCAGCAATATCACCTTCTTTTCCCGTTAAACATTGAGACTTTATAAATGAACAACCTTGCTTCTCGTATTTTTTACATGTGTTGTTAACTCCATGCTCTTTACCGCAATGCGTGATCACTTCTGCTCGCTTACAGAATGGAGATATTTTATCTAACGGCGGTGGCACGAAGTCCTCTTTACAGAGTTTGACACCATCTATGACAGCACAACCGTCTTTATCGGGGATTATTGTGTCATGACAAACAACAGTGTAATCCTGACAAAATCCTTCTTTAATGGCTTTGACTGCCTTGTTAAATTCACCTTGCTGTGGCGAACTCCATACATCGTTAGTAAGTGCCTTTTTTTTATCAAATTGAATGCGTAATTGTGCAAAGCCTTCACCTGCACCAGTTACAGAAACTCTGTTTTTAAAAAACACTTCATCATACGGTTGGACCTTACTAAATTTTTCAGTCACATCAACATCTAATTGCTGGTCCCAACTTGTAGAAAGTTCGCAACGACCAGGAGTTTCAGGTGGAAAAACATCTTTTCCGTGTGGTCCACCCCATACCTGTTCAAGATCAGTGCTTGTACCAGCATAGATTTGCATGTAATCATCCCATTTAGCGCGGGTTATTTTTGCGCTAATAACAGCGGTTGGGTTAATAACATTCACAGACATATAATCTTCAAATATTCGGCAGTTACCTTTCCAGTAGTCATCACCTACTTTTCCTAACCAGATATCAACACATGTCTCCCCACAGGTTTTAATATTTGCAGGACCTGAATTATGAGATACCAAACCTGCTAAATATGGATGATTAACTATGTAACCACCTGTCACATCGACTGTTTTTGTGCATTCCTTATAATCAGGTATGTGCTTTTTATCTACATAATCCTCAAATACCTGTTTTGTTTCGCATTTTGAAATAGCATCGGAATATTTTTTTTCATTTGAGAGAAAATCGTTATGAACATTAAAAACATCATCATCTTTGTTAATGTCAATTGAGGAATGACGGGATGCCCCTACTAAAGTTCGGTATGCCTCTCCCTTGGGGCTTTGTTCTGTTTTAAGTTTTTTTGATTCATGAAACCCAATTTCATTTGTTTTGCTATCATTGCCATAGACGTTTGATACATCATCTACTCCCATAGCAAGGCTGTCTTTATAATAAATACTGTTAAAATTGACTGATTCACCTTTACCAAATTGTGAAGTACCTTTCGAGTCTACATTTAGGCTTGGTAATGTTTTATAAAAATTTAAAGCCTCTTTAGCTGTGTCATGACCAGCAGTAACTCCCTCCAAATTATTTTTATCTGTCTGATATTTACCTGTGTTTTCTGGAGGTGTGGACGGAACTTCAGCAAATGAGTTAACGGGTGTTATCATCACTGAGATATAGGCTATTAGTGATAAATGAGTCACCACCGAAGAAAAATTTCTTCTCCTAAAATTTTGAATCATTTTCTTTCCTCATGGTTTTCGGATCATTACATGATAAACACCTTACATTTCTATTTTTCAGGATAAATACTTAGAAAAGGGTTCTATTTAGCATGTAATTTTTTATGAAATAAGGTATGATTTAATCGTATATAAATTAATCAGTTGAGGGGGGCGATATGTCTTTTAATCACGGTTTCATATACAGACGACCGCGTTATTATCACTTCACCCGTTCGTGTAAGTGTCATGCGGAGAGAATGCAAAAAGCAGAACAACAAGCCGCAGAACAGCGTCAACACGATATTGATTTATATGGCTCTGCTTATGTTAGGAAGCGTGAAAGCGGCTCTGGTTTCGGTAGTTTTTTAGAAGATTATGGATTAGGTATTGCTATTGTCGTTTTTCTGGCGTTTTTTTTAATGCCAATTTGAGTAACGCAGATCATAAAGATAAGGCAAAAACACAATGTTTTTGCCTTTTTTTATGTCCGTTATCGCGGTTTAATTTGTTCTACTCTTGGCATTGGGTTACCTTTTGTAATAATTGCTTTATCTTCACCTGAACCTTCTGATTTTTCAGGTTTCTCTGGTATAGAACTAGGTGATAGATCTGTACCGATAATTATGTCCCTACGACTTCTTTGTGGAATTTGATTGCCATTACCACCTGCTAACGTGTTGTTGGTTATGTTTAATTGAGTATTCCCAGAACCCGTTCTTGCTTCAATTTGCACATTATTAAGTGCGCTGTAAAGTTGGTCACGGCTGGCATTACCGCCATTTTCATAATATGTATTTGCGAAATTTGTTGCTGCTTCATTTATTTGATTAATAGAAGTGGAATTTTTAGCAATAGCTGCGTATTGTGCTAGTCCGTCTGTAATATTGTTGGACTGTTCATACGGCATAGCCACTGTGTTTACTGGCTTCATAGAATTTAAATTTGCCGTTGTATCTGATTCTATGTTGTTTTGATCTGCACCCACGTTACTAACTGAATTGTTCAATGCATTCATGCTTGCAGCAACACTTGTGCCATCATTTGAAATCATTCGAGAGCTATTTTCTGATACAGAACTTCCATGTAATTGTTCTCTAGCCATCTTAGATTCTGAATAATGCTCAGACATTCCTAGTCCTGCACTATTTTTAGCTGAAACATCTTCTACATTAGTCTGTTGGCTGTTTAAGAACTGTTGGGCTTGAGCTGTAGTATTACCGAATTTGGTATTAACAGCCCCCTGAGTGCTGGAAATATTGCCTTGAACTTCCGATGCAGTATTTTGTGCAACATTCATGTTTCTACTTTCTTCGCCATTCATAGCACCAGTAGGGTTTGTAGCAGGACCGAACAATTCTCCAAAGTGGTTAACTAAACCGCCAGTATCGTTTGCTGCATAAATTGTCGCCGCGCTTTCTGCGTCCGATGCTCCCATAATGGAACTAAGCTGCTGTTGATATTCTTTTTTTCTGTTCTGGAATTCATCATTACTTAGATTTTCATTATTGATTTTGTCTACAACATTACTGTTTTCATTTGCTAAATTTGCTACCTGACCTGCGGTATAAGACTGTTTTGTAGATACAGAATTATTAGCAGAAACAGTCTCACTATATGATTCTTGGGCTGTTTCTGCTTGCGAGGCGGCTTGTCTGATACTTTGTGCTAGTTGTGCTGACTCTTGAGTACCACCATGTTTATCAAGTTGATCCGCAATGTGTTCAGCAAATTGAATATTATTGGATAAACTGGTTGCATCATTCGTTGCAACTGAGTCATTTGTCATTATGCCGGTTGTTTGAGCTCCAGAATTACGGTGAATATCGGAGGATTGAGCACTAACGGCAGCGCTACCGCCAATAGAAACGCCTTTACCACCAGAGCCACCAGCTCCACCAGTATCCGGTGAACCTACGCCCATACCACCTGATACGCTTGCGTCACCGGATAAAGCGGTAATTTTTGCGCTCTCATCAATAGTAGAGGATGTGTTACCAGTTGTGATCATTGAGCCATTATTGGATGAATTGCTAACTGTATTGCTCAAACCGGTATCACTATTGATTGTAGATCCGTAGTTATGAGATGTATTTATCCCCATAGAACTCAAAGAACTAACACCTTTATCAATAGCTGAAGTTAAGGTTTCTTGAGCTGTAATATTTCTACTGGAAGCAGATTGTATAGCTTGTTGTCGCGTATTTGATAAGTCCAGTTTTGGAGCAGTGCTATTCCCGCCTGTTATCGTTGATACTGCATTATGTGCTGATTGTTCAGTAACTGCTGATTGCTTGTGTAAAGCTGGAGAATCAGTAGCATCTGGAGTCATTGGTGACGTATCAGGAGCACCTGTTGTTGATAGACCTTTTGTTAACCCCGTGAAAGCATAAGAGGAACCAAACACGACAAATGCGCCCAACATCGGTACTGATGCCATCATGTGCCCTGCAATGGCGATATTTTTCTGTGTAACAAATAACAAATGGTATAAATCGGAGAAACTAGAAGCACCAGAAACCAGCACTGAGATATCAGACTGTGTTTTAGTTAACATAATAGCGTTCATGATCGCAAGTAACGGTTGCCATGTTTGAATCCACAAAAGCACCAGAACGTATTTAAGGCTCAAACCTACGCCCATTAATCCGAATGCTAAAGCGAAGGCAACAAATGGCACCAGACCGTATACAGCCGCCTGTATAAAAGACTGAAGATATTGAATCCAAATTAGAAATGACGAACCTTCAGACGCCCATTTGAATGATTGTTGAATTTGAGACTGTGATTTAGCGACCGCCGCATAGGAGTGATAGGCGTTTTCATTAGCGGTTTGAGGCATATTAACAACGAACGGGTACATTAATAACTGCGCTTGAAAATCACGTAGGTTTTTCCCTGTAGCCCCAAAAAATGTCATTGCTTCAGTCATGGTCTGGTTTGCAAATGGAAGTGAACACTGGTTCTTTGAGCCGTATGTTTTACATTTTTCACTAAACCCATTTCTTACACTGAGCACACCTTTACCGATTGAGTCAGCTTGCCCGCCAACCATAAGCCTGATACTTTTCATTGCCTCAAGACAGGACACATCATCAACTTTACCGTTTACTTCAATGGCAATAGTTCTGTTTGGGCTTGTTGCTAGTTGATCATCAAATGGCTTATTCATGATTCCCATGAAACTTTGAGCCCCTCTTGCAATATCAAATGCAAGGCATTGGTTTGTATAAACCTTTATAGCTTCCTCTAAGTGAGCACTTTTACTATCGCCACTGGACCAAATTAACGGATCTCGCATTGCATCAAACATTGATGCAAGGGTATACAATGGGTCAACGGGACCGTTTTCAGTCATGCTTGGCATTGAAAATGCCTGTTCCATTTTTCGTGTAAACTGATAACCAGTATTGCTGATAATTGATGCTGTAAAACCAACACCGAAAGGTACATTATCAACAGCCCGTACTTCGCCGGTTGTAACATCTTCAATCGTGACTCTTGTTGTAACTTGAAAGAAGCATAAAAATAGAACTACTGATACGGCAGCTTGTTGAAATGCTATGGTTCTACCACCATCAGCGGCAGATTTTATTACATATCCGATGATGGATAACAAAAAAGCGATTTTAAATGATCCTGCCAAGACACCATCGTTACTGAGCATACTAAGCCCGTTAAACACCATTGAAAGCGCCGAAGCTCCACCAGATGATGTGTATACGTGAAAATCCATTACTGATTACTCCGATTGATTATTGAGCGTTCACACCATCTGGAACGTGAATTGGTTTCGTACCAACCATGAATGTATTAAATATTTCGTTTATTCTGACTAAACCACCATGCTTAACAATGTAACCATCATGTATTTGTCGAAGGGTTACTTTTGCATCTCGTATCATTTCGCGCTGTTTTTTTATATGAGCAAAAATAGGTTCCTCATTGTTTTCTATAATTCTATCTGCACTGCTTTCAGCGGCAGTTAACATATCGTTTAAATATACGAAAGCTGCTTCATAACTAATTATTTCTGATATATTTCTGTAATAGTGCATTGCTCTAGTAGTATCTTGACCATCTATTAATTTGTAGCCATTAGTGACAGCCCCATTAACATTGAAAAACAATACTTTTTGTTTTATGTTTTCAGCAGGTTTCTCATTGCTTATATATTTTTGAAGATAGTTATATTTTTCAAATATATCTAAGAATTGAGTCTGAAGCCCATCAACCTTAATTTTCTTTGGTGCTGGAGCTATGCAGGTGTCTTTTGATGTACCACAGCCATAGATTTGAACATTTTCTTTTTCTTTTGAGCCTTTCATCAATAGTTCATAGACTTCCTCAATAGGAATGGGAGCAATTGTTTGGTGCAATATAGGAGTGGATTTGTCATTAGATTGTGTGGCTTCTTTTACAATAACCATACCAGTCAAACTCATAACTAATTCCTTTTGTTCGTCCGTAGAATTTAAAAATCCACTATTAAATCCACCTTTACTTAATAAACACCACATTACATTACCGTAGTGAGTACACGGTTTTGTTAAACCGGCTTTTTGTGCTGCCATCATTGGCGGTTGTTTACCTAACACCTCGGATTTATAGCTATTGAATGAATCTTGAATACCTTTAGATGAAAGCTGTGCAGACACTGACGTTTTCATTTCTTCGCTAATTGCCCCTGCCATATCTACCATTAAGCCTTTTGATAATTGACATGAGTTGGCGGTGTATTCATTCAGCTTTTGTATGATGGATTGTAGTTTTGATAACTCCCCTCCCAGTACGGCATCCATAGCGTTAATAGCCAACTGAAATGCCAGTCCGACAGAGTTAGCCGCGATATTTCGGAGCAATTGAATAAATTCTTCCGTGTTAATGAAACTGAATGATCCAGCAAAGAAATCAATACCGGCGCATCCACCAGATGCTTTAGGTAACGTTACGTTAACGGGTGTAAGGGTTCGTAGCTGATTACGGACCACGAAGCCCCCTCCTACGTACCCCTCGCGAGTAACACTCTTATAAGAACCACCGCTGGTTGTGTTCGACATAGAGCCAAACATCTTATTTAATTGCTCGTTTACATCAGCGGATTGACTAATAGGAGTAAATCCGAAAAGAGCGGTAACAACCAAACTTAATAATGTCTTTTTCATTACGAAATTAGCCTTTTAAGGTTTTATAACTTGAGATCGTTTTTGGATATATTCAACAAATAGAATTGGGTCATTTAAAATATCGTCTGGCATATCTTTGATTATGTCGCTGTCAATATATCCATTGTGATTAAGGGGAAGTGTGCTTGTGTAATCTTGTTCAGAAATTAGTTTTGCATCTTTAGCAATCAACACAGTGCGTTCCTTCAGAGAATCACTACTGATAGCGCTAAACGAAATGATTCTGATATCTTTAGGCGGTATGGCTAATGCAATCGCCGGTACATTAGTAATTCCAAGTTTTTTGGCTTGACCGGTATCAATTTTCATATTGTTAAATTCATTTTGAGGTAGAGGGAGACCATCAACAGAAATAGGAATTACATTTATGCTGGTTTCATGACTAAATGTTTTTAAAACGAAGGCTTGCTTCTCACATAAAGGACAGTCCTTTCCTTTAAAAAAGAAAAAGATACCTGCTTTACTTGAAATGCTATTCAAGACACGTCCTCTGTTTTCGTCAGCTATTCGTGTTTGCTCCATAGCCGCAAATGAGGATGTGGATCGGCGATTGTTTTCATCAATGAACGGATCAGTAGTAGTTACCAGTCTCGCCATATCTGCATAACGACTGGCTTTGTCAAGCATGATCCGTTGCACGTAATAGTATCGCCTTACATTCTCTTTAGTCGGATTATCAATTGCATCATCTCGTAGCTTCTGAATGTTCTCCCGATACCATTTAACCGTAAATTTCGGCTCTGGTGCAGGAGCTGGCGCTGGTGTTAGTTTTGGTTCGAGTGGCTTAGGTTTTGGTGTATCTGGTTTTTGTTTAGTTGGAATGATTGGCTTTGGTTTCGCGACTTGCTTTTCATTATAGAAAAACCACCCTTCATCTTTTTTTTCCAAGTCTTGTACACTTCCACCAATTACCTGCTCAGAATCATCGTATGCTTTCTTAGGCTCTTGATTTGCCAAAGAATAACCTGTTCCTGAAATTGAAATAGCCACAATTACAGCCATAGATAAATATTTATGTTTTCTCATTGAAATTCACTTATGTTTGATGTCAGCGACCTAATAAAAATGTTTTGCATTAGGAAAACACTGTTTTTATTCAGTTTTTACATGGAAAATATTTGTATTTTATATTTGCAAAAATTATTTTTTCTTGTATTAAAGTG